>ERZ773071.6-NODE-6-length-47667-cov-5.16819_pt1 | contig 47667 bp, 33 predicted proteins | sample MGYA00580621_ERZ773071 | MGnify/ENA primary metagenome ERZ773071 (study PRJEB29015, sample SAMEA2738136) | human oral metagenome | biome: human oral; feature: human-associated habitat; material: saliva | place: China | collected 2211 ... | reverse complement strand
CAACTCAGCGCATAACCCAACCCGAAGGACACAAAACGATTACACCACTCCACAGTACTTGACCTGAGCAAGAGCACGTTCTACAGTTGACGCATAAGTTCAAGGAGGTTCGCATGACCGCTTACGACCACTCGTCGGGGTACACCTACGGCACCGATGCCGTCCCCACGTCTCCGCTCACACTCGAGGATCTACGCCAGATTGAGGCCGCCGCGCACGTCCAGCCCGGTGACGCAGAGCTGCTCGCGCGAGCAGAACCCATCCTGGCGCCGCATGCCATGGAAATGGTCGACACGTGGCGCGGGATTTTGGCTCAAAAGACCTACCTGGCAGCACATTCCGCGCATCCGGATGGACAGCCGAACCCCGAGTACGCGCAGGCGTCAAAGCCCCGATTCGCCCAGTGGATCATCGACATGTGCACGCGCGAGCGGGATCAGGCGTGGTTGGACTACCAGTACCTGATCGGAGCTCGACACATGACCGCGGCGAAGAACGCGGCGGATGGGGCGGACTCGACGCCATTCGTGCCTCTGCGCTACGTGCTCGCCTTCATCGCGCCGACTGTGGAGGTCGGGCACCGTCTCCTGGCGGAGGGCTTCGAGGGCGCAGAACTGGACGCTGTCCGTGACGCGTGGACTCGCGCTGTGACTGTCGCCGTGACAGTGTGGGCGTATGCCTACCGCGATCACCCCGAGCAATTCTGATCCGGCGCTCGCCACCTACGACTCCCCCATCGGCCGCCTCACGCTTGATAGCGGTGTATTCGTCTTTCGCACTCTCTGACTGCTCTCCCTGGAAGCCTCAGTGGCTTCCAGGGAGAGCTTTCTTTCTGGGTTATAGGACACTACGTGTTGCTGGTTGGGTGACTTTTCGGCTTTCTGGTGCGGGAAAGTCACTCTTTCAGTTGGTCGTGTTTGCCTCGTTCCTGTGAATACTGCATCGTGCTCTGTGTGTGGCTGCCCCATGATCCGTCACGGTAAGAAGTCAACAGGAGGTCCTTTGAAGATCGCGGTGGTAGAAGTCCGCTCATCATCAAGGACCTCGACCTCTACCCACAACCCCCGACCAATACCTGGTCACCCACACTCAACTCGGAAGAGCCGGAAATAGCCTTCGTGATAGCGGAATAAAACGAAGGTGTGGAACTTGCAAGGACCGATCTCAAACTGGGATTCGATAGAACAGTTTAGCAAACGCTGACTTCGCTTTGCCGTCACTTGGAAACCTATCCGTTGGAAGTGCAGCTATCCTCACATACGCTTTTCCAAGTGAAGTATAGCTATGCACGTTTCACCGACGTTAGTAAAAACCCCGAACTTATCGCAGCCAACAGAAACCCGGTAGAAAATATATAGGAGCCAAAGGTGGCGCCTTTTAAAATCCAAGTCGTGGGAACGACAGCAAACAAGATCGGTGAGGTCGCAGGTTCAAATCCTGTCCCCGCAACGGATAACTCCCGATAGCTTAGCTATCGGGAGTTTTTTTATTCCCTAAAACCCGTACTCCCGCCGACCTGTCTCCTTCTGCTGTCCTCCCGTCACCTTCCGACCGCCGGTCTGCCTTCTTTCGCCACCTTCCTGCACCTTTCCTGTCGGCGACCTGTCTTCATTTGCCGCCTACTTTTCTTCTTCTTGTGCTACCTTTCTGCCGCCTGCTGGGCGGCTTTCTTTATATCTCCTGCCTCTCCGTATCTCCTGCCTTCTGTAATCTGCGGAGGGGGTCTTCTGAACCTTGTCGGGGCGGTGCTTCGGGGAGACTGATGGGGGGGCAGCCTGCTGCCCCTTCCGGGGTGCTTGAGGTGGATCTTTCGGCCTCTCGAAACCCCTCTTGAAACCTCCTCACGGAATTTCATAGAACCGTCGTGAAAGTACCCTGGACTGGTTTCGGAACGTCTCCCGATGCGTCTTTCGAGGTATTCCTCAGTCCGTCTATCGGGGCTTCAAGCGGGTGTGCCCATGGGGGTGGTGGAGTCACTTCCGAGCGGTTGCTGGAGGGTGGTTACGCCTTCTTGAGACGCTGCTTTTGAGCTCCTTGAAAGGGGATCTGAAAGGGGTCCTGAAGGGGGCTCTGGGGCGGGTCTCAAGAGCGTGATGAGGGGTCCGATAGGATGCCTGGGTGGGGGAGTGGCGAGGGGGCTGTTTTTGCCTCAAAGTGCATTCTCAAAGTGGAATATGCGAAAGGTGCCTATATTCCGGGCTTGGAAATCACCCGTTTTGCCCCGGAATTCCGCGGTTTTTGGCAAAAATTGGGCTTCGAGTGCAACAATTCACCCCGAAAGTGATTGTAATCACATACCAAACATTCAAGTTAATTGTAGAGTTTTTTGAAACCCTTTCAAAAAACGCTCAAAAACCCCGGAAAATCAAGGAAAAACAGTACATTCAACCTCTGCTTGAAGGTGACTAAAGTTCAACTAGAAGTTGAGAAAAAGCTCTTGTTAAGATTGAATCTTGTTCGATACTCAAAAATAGCCCCAAAAAACCGCTGGAAAAGGCTTTTTGACCTGGTAGCTTTGAGTACGTGGTCACCGCGGTCCGCCGCGTAGCTCTCCGAAATGAATACTGCAGCCCTCCATCACATGAGGACGTCCCCGCAACACACACGGGACGGTTACTGGACTTGCTCCATGCGGCATCACATTCGCAGGCCGACCGCCTATAGGCTTCTCACCTATAGACCACCTATCACTCAACCACTCTCGGGCGTTCGCGCCCCACGAAACACCAACAACGAGGACAACCCATGGCACTTCGCCCCCGCACTGTTAAGGCTGGCTCTCTCGCAGTCATCGCTGTACCCTCCGTGCTCGGTAGCACCCTGGTAGCACCCGCTTCGGCTTTCGCACCCGTCGTTCAGGACATCCCCGGCGCAGCTACCCAGGCCCCCAAGTCCCTGTTCACCTCCACTGTGCAGCCCACCCTCTCGCAGGTTGCTGTGCAGATCCGCCAGCAGGCAGAACAGTCAAAGCAGACTCAGCAGGCTCCCGCAACGACCGCGGTTCAGCCCATCCAGAAGACCTACACTGCTCAGGCAACCCCCTCGGCTACCTTCCAGTCCGCACAGGCTGTTCAGGCATCCGCGCAGGCTACCCAGGCGGCTCAGCCTTCCGCTCAGCCCACCCTGGCACAGGTTGCCCAGACCCCCGCCGCTCAGCCCGCGCAGACCGCACAGGCTACCCGGGCAGCATCCGGTGTGGCGGCAACCCGCACCAACCAGACTTTCCTGTCCTACACCTCCCCGGCTGGTACCACCTCGCAGTACCACGTCTACGCTGAGGGTGTGGACTTCTCCAAGCCCGTTGGCGTGGTCTTCTACTTCGACGGCGACTACTGGCGCAACGACCAGTCCAAGGTCTACGACCCCTCCGGTGAGCTGGCTCAGATGGCTGCATCCGCAGCGGCACAGAACATGCTGTTCGTGCCCGTCATCTCCCCGGATGCTAACCGTTACGACGCTGGCGTGACCTGGTGGGAAGACATGGAGCGTAACGGCGAGTTCTTCCGCTCCTTCGCATCCTCCTTCATCGCGGCTAACGGCGTGGACTCCTCCAACGTGTGGACCATGGGCTACTCCGGTGGCGCTGAGTTCATCACCTACGAGCTGAACACCAAGCCCCAGACCTGGCGCAACGGCGGCGGCTCCATCATGGTCGCTGGCGGTGGCCTGGACGAGGGCACCCCCTCGGCTGCGCTGAAGTCCCAGCCCATGTTCTGGTACGCAAACTCGAACGACGGCACCGGCGAGACCTACCCGCAGACCTGGAGCGCACGAGGCGCCGTTGAGGGCGGCTACAACGCCTACCGCAACGCTGGCTACACCAACGCTTCCGCGACCGTTCTGAACGGCTCGGGCCACTTCGACTACAACTTCTCCGAGATTCTGAGCAACTCGCTCACCAAGGGTAAGGCAACCGCCGCTCCCAAGGTCGAGCAGAAATCTGAGCAGAAGACCGAACAGAAGTCTGAGCAGAAGCAGAACAACGCTCCTCGCGCCCGCACCATGAGCTCCGCAACCTACCAGAGCTACACCTCCCCGGCGGGTACCACCTCCCAGTACCACGTGTACGCGAACAACCTGGACTACTCCAAGCCTGTTGGCGTTGTCTTCTACTTCGACGGCGACTACTGGCAGCGTAACGAGTCCAAGGTCTACACCCCCGACGAGGGTATGCTCGCGGCAATGGGCAAGATTGCTAACGCCCGCAACATGGTCTTCGTGCCGATTATCTCCCCGGACACCAACGCATCCGGCGACGGCATCACCTGGTGGGAAGACATGAACACCAACGGTGAGTTCTTCCGCTCCTTCGCGAAGTCCTTCATCAACCAGAACAACCTGGACGCTTCTCAGGTGTGGACCATGGGCTACTCCGGTGGCGCTGAGTTCATCACCTACGAGCTGACCGACCACAACACCGCATGGCGTAACGGTGGCGGTTCCATCATGGTCGCCGGCGGCGACTCGGACGGCTCCGTTGACGCCGACGCCACCACCAAGGGTCTGCCTATGTACTGGTGGGTTGGCGCGAATGACACCTCCGGTAACACCAACCCCGTCACCTGGAGCGCACGAGGCGCAGTCGAGTCCGGCTACAACGCATACCTGAGCGCAGGCTTCTCTAACGCCCGCGTGAAGCTGATCGACGGCTTCAGCCACCACGACTACGACCTGCCGCACATCCTGGCGTCCTCCCTGGACTTCGCCGGTAAGACCCCCGCGCTGGGCTACCGCGACCTGTCCGACTCGGACCCGAACTACAACGAGATCAGCTGGAACTCTGATAAGCGCATCATGCTCGGCTTCGCGGACGGTACTTTCCGCCCGAACGCATCGGTCAACCGTGCGCAGCTGGCAACCTACCTGTACCGCGTGGCTGGTCGCCCCGCCGTGAATGCACCGGCTGTTTCGCCGTTCAGCGACGTTCCGGTCAACCACCCCGCGTACAAGGAGATTTTCTGGCTGAGCCAGCAGGGCATCAGCGGTAGCGACTTCCGCCCCCTGGAGGCCGTCACTGAGTCCACCATGGCTGAGTTCATGTACCGTGCAGCTGGCTCCCCGGCACAGGCTCAGGGCGGCTACGCGTCCCAGGCTCTGGCGTGGGCTGCCTCCAACGGTATTGGTACCGGTTCCACCTCTTCGGATGCGGTCACCCGCTCCGCGATGGCAGGTTACCTGTACATCTACGCGAACTAAGGCTCGCACCCCCTAACGCATAAAGATCCGCCCCGTTCCTAAACTTTAGGAACGGGGCGGATCTTTTGAGGTTTAGCTCAAGAAGCTAGGCGCTAAACCGGGCTTAGGCTAGACCGGGCTTAGAGGGTCTGGGTGGGAGCTTCCACAGCCAGGGGAGCCGGAGCAGCCGGAGCGTTCTTTGCCTTCAGCGCAGCCAGGCGAGCGTCCAGCTCGGTCTCGCGCTCCATCTGGTCCAGGGTGTTGAACTGAGCGTCCAGGGAGGAAGCTGCCAGCTCCTGCTGACCGATGACGCGTGCCTCTTCGCGGCGAACCTTCTCTTCGAAGCGGCTCATCTCGCTGGTCGGGTCCAGAACGTCGAACGCCTTCAGAGCGTCGTTCACCTGGGTCTGAGCTGCTGCAGTCTTCTGACGTGCGGTCAGCTCATCGCGCTTGTACTTGACCTCTTCAAGCTTGGAGCGCATCTTCTCCAGGCCGTCCTTGAGCTGGTTGACAACCTGAGTCTGGGAAGCCAGCTGAGGCTCAACAGCCTGTGCAGCCTTCTCAGCCAGCAGCTGCTTGTTCAGAGCGATCTTAGCGAGGTTGTCGAACTTGTCAGCGTTGGCAACGTCGCCAGCTGCGCGGAATTCATCAGCCTTGTTAGAAGCTGCCAGAGCCTTGGTGCCCCATTCCTGAGCGGCCTTGACGTCCTCTGCGTGGTCCTTCTCGAGCAGACGCAGGTTGCCGATGGTCTGTGCTACTGCAGCTTCCGCCTCGCGGATGTTGTTGGTGTAGTCACGAACCATCTGGTCCAGCATCTTCTCCGGGTCCTCAGCTGCATCAATCAGAGCGTTGATGTTTGCCTTAGTGAGCTGTGCAATACGGCCGAAGATGGTCTGCTTAGCCATAATCTCCTACTTTCTGTTCACGGGCTGCGGGGGAGCACTACGCTCCTCGTGAGCCGTGCCCGTATAACTAATTATGTGGCAGATTTCTGGGTGCATGCTGTGAAAATGATGCACGCCTGATTTCTGAAACCTAAACTTTTGGTAAATTGCCTCAGGCGTTTTCCGACTGGGGGAAAAACCGGTGAGGTAAGCTACGTGCCCCGCCGGTCAGACTGTAGAAAAATCTGCAGAAACCGACCGGCAGGATTGCCAGCACCGGCAGGACAGCCAGTGTGGAGGCGGTTAGAAGCTGCCGCCGTCGCCGCCGCCGCTACCCCAATCGCCGCCTCCGCTGAAGCCACCGCCCCAGCTTCCGCCGCTACTGCCGCCACTGCTGTGGCCGCCGCTGCTACCCCAGCTACTGGTGCCGGAGTTAATAGCGGTCATCAGAGCGCCCAGCAGCAGGCCCTTCGCCAGGTCGCCACCGAAGCCGCTACCGCCGCCTCGGTTGTTCTGGTTGTTGTAGTAGTTGCCGACCTCGCTCTGCGCGCGGTTCTGTGCGTCGGTCGCCTTCTGGATAGCCATATTGGCTTCCTTCATGGCGTTCAGCGGATCCGAAGGGGCCAGGCGCTGAGCCTGACCCAGGTGACGCTCCGCCTCAGAAACAGCCGTCAGCGTCATCGGACCCACCGCAGCACGGCGGTTATTGATGTAGCTACGCGCACCGTTCACCGCAGCGTAGGCAGAACGCATCGTACGATCCAGGTTCTGCGAAGCCGCACGAGAACGCTCGCGGGTAGCACGCATATTGGTCATTGCCTTATCCAGCTCGGCGGAAAGCTGACGCAGCTGGTTCGCCAGAGTCAGCGGGTCATTCGGACGAGCCGAAGCGCTCTGATTGACCTGGTTGAGCACCGCCTCCATACCGGCAGCGACCGCACCCAAATCATCGCGACGCTGAGACGCCGCGAGGCTCTTAGCCTCCGCCACGTCACGCTGAATGCTCAGCAGGTCGGTGCTCAGACCCAGCTGAGCCTGCTCCAGCTCCTGCGCGCGGGTATTGACCGCAGCGCCCAGCGCCTGAATCTGCGAGGCGGCTTCCTCAGCGGTACGCAGGTGAGCAACCGCCTCCGAACGGGCGGTAGCAACGGTCGCCTGAGCCTTCTCAAGCTCCGCAGCGCACAGCACCATGTTCGAGTCCAACAGGGTGGGGGTCTTCGAAATGGGCTCCAGCGCGCTGGGCAGGTAACGTTCCTTCAACGCGCGGTACTGGGCGGCAATCTCCTCCACCGAGGCGCGCAGCTGCGGCAGACGCTGAGCCAGAGCCTCAATAGCCTGAGGCGCCTCCTGCTCCAGGTTGCGCAGCTGAGCCAGCTTAGCGTCCTGCTCCTGAGCAATACGGGTGACTTCCTGAGAGTTATCAATAATCTCAGTCAACCAGGCACGCTGCTCTGCTTCGGTATCGGGAATGCTGTCGGTCAGAAGCTGCTGACGCTGGAAGGACTTACGCATCAGATCCTCAGCACGCGCAATCTCCTGAGCGAACTCAGCAACCTGCTGATCGCTGTACTGTGCGCGCGCAAAATCCAGTTCCTGCTTCGCGTGGCTCATCGTCGTATCAGCCTGCAGCAGGGCGCTACCGGCGCGGGTGCGCAGCTCCTCCAGCGGAACCTCCGGAATGGGGGAGTAGTTACGAGGTGCACCGTAGGAACGCTGAGGCTGCTGCTGAGCGTTCTTCTTCTTGCGGCGACGGTACATCGCGTAACCACCAGCACCAACAGCTGCCGCCGCACCCACACCGAGCACACCGGTCACCACACCAGAAGAGCTACCGCCCTTCTGAGCCTCAATACCCTCAACCGCAGCAAGAGCTGCACCCGCATAGTCGCTGTTCTGCAGCTTCGGCTTAATGTAGTTCTGGTACACCTTCGTCTGCTGATCGCTCGAAAGAGTCTTGGTGCTACCTGCCAAGAAATACGCCTGGCGGGACTCGGTCGCAATTACCAGCACCACATCGGCAGAACCCCAATTGTTCTTCGTGGCAAGCGCCTTCGTCCAGCTCGAAGAAGTAGACGGGTTCTCGAACTTATCAATGGTCACCACGTGCAAATCCACGTTGTACTTCTTCGACAGATTCGAAATCTTAGATTTCAGGGTAGCGGTATCACCCAAAGAGTTCGTGGAATCGTACACGGTGGTGCCCGTAATCTGCATCGGGTCAGCAGCCTGTGCCGACGTGCTCAAAAATGCAGAACCAGCCGGCAGAACCGCCGGGGCACAAGAAAGACCTGCCGCCAGCACTGTGGCACCCAGAATAGTGCGCAGGCGAGGGCGTGCGGGACGAATCTGACGCGCAAAGGCGTGCTCGGTCATGGTCTTTCCTCCGTTGTCGTGAAGTATGAACGGACCTGTACTTCACGGCGTGCTTGAACATCGCACGCCTTAGTGCTGGTCACATTATTAGTGTAGCGGTGGCTCAGCCACGCAAACACACAGATACGAGAATGTTGCGCCGCTGTTTGCCACCCGTTTACCGACTTCCCAGGCTTTATACAGGAAAGCCGGAATATAGGAGAGCCGGGGTCTAGCCTCACGCCAGACCCCGGCCCACCGGCTATTCAGTTAGTTAGCGCCGACGGGCAATCTTCAGATTGCTCATCAGGTGCTCCACTACCTCCGCGGCATCAACATCGTGGATACTCTGCGCCACGCCGTTCACCACCTGCACCTGCGAAGACGAGGCGTACATCCAGCCCAAGAACTGCACATGATTCAGCAACGTAGAACTGCGATCTGCCTGCTCCCGCATCTGCGACCACAAAAAGGGCGTAACCGGCACGCCACGGCCCTTATACACCTGGGAGTTAGAACGGGCGTCCAGAAGCTCAGCGAGCGCCTCAATATTTTCGGTCAGCTCCTTCAAATCCTCATCAGCGGCAGAGGGGCCAACGAAATGACGATCAACCAGGGACCAAGGCATGTAGCCGCTACAGCTACTCACCCACGCCAGCTTCAACCGTAGATTCTGCAGACGAAGCACCTGCTGTAGAAGCCGCGAATGAGTGCGCAGCACTGACAACGGCATGGAAGGTAGCCTCTTCTCCTCCGAAAGCAGACCCTCGGCACCCTCCCCGGAAAACGCCTTATACGGATCCGAGACGCCCACCAGAAGCACCGGTCCCTCGTAGTGAACGAACGCCAGAACCTCGGGAACACTCGAGAGGGAACGGATGCGCTCGCCAATGGTCGGAAGATCCTCCCCATCCGGGGCGTACTGTTCGCGGCTGAACATCAACGTCTGGATAGGCTGCTCGGCAAGGTCGGGCGAGTCATGAGCAAGCGCCCGCAAATCGGTTACAACCTCCGCCAGAACGCCGTCCTGCTCGACCTGCAGAAGCTCCTGGAGAAGCTCAATGACAGAGCGCGCCTGCAGGGTCAAAACAGCGGCGCAGAACTCCGCATCCTGAAGCTCAAGACGCACCTTCTCCAGGCGCTCTTCCAGCGTGGACTGCACGCCCTTGAGCTCAAACTCGCTCAGCTGTTCCGGACGGAGCATACGGTGCGTACCATCCTCGCCGGGACGGTAGAAAAGCTCGCTAAACTCCAACGTAGACTGCACACCCTTCAACGCCCGCTCTCGCAACTCGGGCAGAACGTCAAAGGCAACTTCCGCCATCTCATTCCAGACCTTGACCTCATCGATCTTCGAATCCTTACGAACAGTCTTCTTCCAAGTCTCGGCAAGCTGCATAGCGCGATCAAATTCGCTCAGCTCTACAAAAGCCGCCAGTTTCTGGGCACTCTCACGCAGATAACGCACCGCGTACAGGCGGTCGCTCAAAGAATCCGGGAGGGTATCCTCCAACAGACGCCAACGGAAGGTACGCTCAAAGCACTCCTCGGTCAGGCTAATGACGGCGGCGCTCAAAGAGAGCGCGTGATCACGGGCAAAAGCGAAAGAGCCCGGGGTATCCGCCAGACGAGGCAGGGACGTATAAAACTCCAGCGCCCCGCTTAGCTTCAGCCGAGATACCCGGATGGTTTCTTCCAGCTCGGCGGCAAGTACCGTGCGGTCAGCCTGGGCAGTCTCCTTGAAACTGTGCAGCGGAGACACCTGTGCACGCTCGAGCGTCTGCAGGTTCATGACCGCACGCATGAGGTAGTTCTCAAGAATATTGATCTGCTGTAGGCGCGGACGTTGATTCAGCGGAACATGATTCTCCTGCGTGCCGACCAGCAGATGCTGCGGAACACCGCTAATCGACGGCAGCGCAAAGACCTCATCCTCTGATGTACTGACAGAAAGCACCATGGGGTAGCGGCTGCGCTGTGCGTTCTCTAGAGGGGGAATGAGCTTGAAGTTGGTGCTCAGAGAGAAATGGTCAGAGGGCGCCGGGTTACTCTTGGGAGCCTGCGGGGTCGCTTCCTGCTGCGGGCGCTCTTCAGGCTGCGCCGGGGTGTTCTGGGGCATGCTCTGCCGCTCCTGGGTTTCTGCTGAAGGGCTTTCTGCTGAATGGTTCTGGGCTGAATGGTTCTGGGCTGTAGAAGAACTAGACCCGCCACCTACCTGCATCGGCTCCAGCGGGGAAGGCGCCGCCACCGGCTGAGGAGGCTGAGGCGAGGGCGCCTGAGTCTGCTGAGTCTCGACAGTCTGATTCGGCTGGGGGAGCGGCGGCTGAGCACTATGACCCGGCTGCGCCTGCTTCGGCTGGTAATGCATCGGGTAGCTCACCGCGCCCTGTATTGGCTGCGAAGGAACTTGCTGAGGCTGTGCCTGCTGAGGGGGTACTTGCTGTGAAGGCGCCTGCTGGGGCGGTACCTGCTGATTCATCGACTGGTTCTGCTGCTGTTGCAACACCTGCTGCCTAATCTCACGCGCACGACGGCGTGAGGGGCTCAACGACGCAAAAAATGCTACCGCCGCGCAAATCAGAACAAATATAAGCAACGCGTACAGGCGGGTTGCGCCGTCCAAAGAAGACGCCACCGCCGCAGGCATGACCAGCAGCGCGCCAAGAAGAGCGAAAGCAGCAGAAATAATCCTCATAGCTTCACCATAACCCAGCTAAATCCCGGGTGCCCGCAACGCCGTCGCCTTACCGCATGCTAAAAGGGAAGTAGACGGGGTACCGGGTGCTTTCCGCCGGTGCTTTCCACTGGGGCTTTCCACCAGCGCCTCCCGCGCCCGCATCACGGTTAAAAGACGATGCGGCGCAAACCCTCATGCAGGGGCTCACGCCGCATCAGTCATCACTCAACTCACTATCACACCCGGGCCGGTCCTCACACCGACCCTTCGGGACATACTGGGGATTCTCGCCCCTTCCGGTGCGGGGCTCTCATCTCCCGCCCCGGAAAACTATCAAACTCGAAAACTATCAAACTCTATGCGCTACCTACCGGCGGTCAACGCCTGGGTAGTCAGCGGTTGCGCCAACTCGGCGGCTTTCTCCGCACGATGACGGCGGTACACCATTCCCGAGCAACACGCCACAATACCCGCACCGATGCCGATGGAGCTTGCCAAGATCGCACAGAAAATTAGGGTTCCGATCATCATGGGTTTCTCCTTTGCCTTTGTCGTCGGCTCTACGTGCCTTCAACATTACGGAGCAACCCTGTGCTCAAGCTGTGTATGCGGAGGCGTCAGGCTGTGTAAACCGTGGAGAAAAACTGGGCGCTTTACAAGAGAAACCTGAGAGCGAGTAGCGAACAAAGCCCCAAAATGAACTAGCCGCCGGGCGAATCGCCGGGTACCTCAGAGCCGCTAATCTGCCCCAAATGAAAGGGATTGAGAAAAATTCCCAGGGAACTCCCCGATAACCAACAGCGAAAAGATATAGAACTCCATAAAACACCCTCTACAGTAGAAAGATAGCGTGCGCCCAGGGCGACGCACACGCGCGACTCTAGGAGAACTCATGACTCAGAACAACGGATGGTCTTACGGCGGCAACGACGGCGTCACGGATGCAACCCGTCCCCTGCAGAACGTGAACGGACAGGCAAGCTACCAGCAGGGTCAGAACGCATACCCGCAGGCATACGCCTCTCCCGGATACACCTACCCCCAAGCAGCCGCCGCTCAGGTTAGCGCGGCACAGTCTGCACCCCAGAACACCGATAACAACAAGCGTTACGGCGCCGGTGTTGTGCTCACCGCAGCCCTGCTCGCAGCCCTCGTCGGCGGCGGCGTCGGTGCGGGCGTCGGAGGCGGCATCGCAGCATCGAACAACAGCTCCTCCAGCACCTCCTCCCGCGGCTCCGTCAGCTCCAACATCAGTAACTCCTCCACCGTGGCAGGCGTAGCAGAAACCGCGAAGAAGGTCCTGCCCTCCACCGTGACCATCATGGCGTCAAACGGCTCCAGCACCGGCGGCGGTAGTGGCGTTATCCTCGATAAGGATGGCCACATCCTCACCAACAACCACGTGGTCACCCTTGCATCTTCGAACGCTGCATCCACCATTGAGGTGCGCCTGAGCGACGGCACCGTGCGCACCGCATCCGTAGTGGGCCTGGACTCTGCCGCTGACCTGGCGGTTCTGAAGATCAGCCCCTCCGGCCTGGACCTGCAGCCCATCACCTGGGGCGACTCCTCCAAGCTGGTCTCCGGCGAAGCCGTGGTTGCCCTCGGCGCACCGTATCGTCGTAGCGAATCGGTGACCGCCGGCGTAGTCTCGAACGTCAACCGCGTGCAGCCCGCTGACTCGAAGGGTCAGAACTACATCCCCATGATTCAGGTTGATGTGCCCATCAACCACGGTAACTCCGGTGGCCCGCTGGTGAACCTCAAGGGCGAACTGGTCGGCATTAACGCGCAGGGCCAGGCAAGTCAGGATGGCGGCACCGCCGACGGTATGGCGTTCTCCATTACCTCCAACTACGCCAAGCGCATCTCCTCCGAGATCATCGCCAAGGGTAAGGCAACCCACGGCTACCTGGGCGCGAGCGTAAAGAACAGCCCCGCGGACACCGGTTCGGGCTCCTCCAAGCTCATCCCCGGTGGCGTTGAAATTGCCTCGGTAGAATCTAACAGCCCCGCCGCGAAGGCAGGCCTGCGATCCGGCGACGTCGTGATTGAAGCCGACGGCCACGCCGTGACCAAGAGCGACGAGCTCAACGGTACCGTGCGTGCCGCAGCAGCAGGCTCTGATCTGAAGCTGAAGATTAAGCGCGGCTCTTCCACCCATGACATCACCGTGACCCTGGGCGACGCCGACAGCCAGAAGTAACCCCTTAATCCTGAAGTAGCAGTGCGGCGCAACTGAGAAGCATCCGCTCAGACGAGACTGCTCGGTCAGTCTAAACAACGCGCACAATAAAGATGCTCCCACCCCATACGCGGGGTGGGAGCATCTTGCATGAGCGAGGCAAAACTATAGCGATACTGCAGAACGAGCGGGCTAAGCGTCCTTGAGAACCTCTCCCACACGCTTCTGCAAAGCCGGGATGACCTCCTGCTCGAACCACGGGTTCTTTGCCCGCCACCTAAAATTCAGCGGTGAAGGATGCACCAGCGGCAGGAACTTCGGAAGATAAGACTCCCACGCACGAACCGTCTCGGTCAGGTTACGTTCGGCCTTCGGGCCACGCTTACCGTTCAGGTAGTACTTCTGGGAGTACGCGCCCACCAGCAGAATCAGCTGAACATCCGGCATGAGATCCAGCAGCTGCGAGTGCCACTTCGGCGCGAAATCCTTACGCGGCGGGTTATCGCCGTGAGCGCCCTTGCCGGGGTAGTAGAAATCCATCGGTAGCAGCGAAATCAGCTCGGGGTCGTAGAACTGCTCATCCGTTACACCCATCCACTCGCGCAGCTTCACGCCGCTCGGGTCATTCCACGGGATACGGCTCTCCTGCGCGGCCCTGCCGGGTGCCTGACCAATCACCACGATGCGCGCCTTGGGCGAGGCCGAATAGACCGGCTCCCAGCCCTGCTCCGTGAACTCCCTATTTTGCGGATCCAGGCGAATCTGCTCAGCCAGGGGAGGGGTTGTCTCCAGAATCTGCTGAACCAGATGCTCCGGCAGATTATGGTGTGCTGTAGCCATGCTAGATGGCGCCTCCCTCAAAACCGTTCTGACGCCATGCCTCAAACACCGCAATGGATGCAGAGTTGGCAAGGTTCAGCGAACGACGGCCCGGCTTCATCGGAATCTTCACACGCTCAGTCACATGCGGGTCCTGCTGAACCTCAGCGGGCAGACCCACTGACTCCGGGCCAAACATGAATACGTCACCGGGGCGGTACTCAATATCCGCGTATGAGGTCGATGCAGTCGTCGTGAACGCAAAGACACGCTCCGGAGCGAGTGCCTCCCACGCATCCTCAAGGGTCTCATGCACCGTCACCACCGCCAGGTCGTGATAGTCCAGACCCGCGCGGCGCAGATGCGCATCATCAAAGTTAAAACCCAGCGGCTTCACCAGGTGCAGCTCAGCGCCAGTAATCGCCGCCAAACGGATAGCATTGCCGGTATTGCCCGGAATCTCAGGGGTATAGAAAAGAATCTTGAACACGTTCCTAAGTGTACCGCGCAGCCCCCGACCAGCCCGGAACAGCCCCCGACCAGCATTGAGCATCCCGGGGCAGCAGCGCTCGCCGACCCAGCCGCAGATGAACACACCTAGAAGAGTGCGGATAGAGCGCGATAAAATAAGTGAGGCGGAAAACCGCCCAACAACCCAGCAGGAGGAACCATGAGCGCAGAAACCAACCGTCAGAACGGTCGCGTCTACCTCGACCATGCCGCCACCACCGACGTACTGCCCGCCGCCATCGACGCCATGGTCGAACAGATGCGCAACGGCGGCAACCCCTCCTCCCTGCACGCCGTAGGACGCGACGCCCGCGCCACCGTCGAATACGCCCGCGAACGCATCGCCCGCGCCATCGGAGCCGACCCCGCCGAGGTTATCTTCACCTCCGGAGGTACCGAGGCGGACAACCTCGCCGTCAAGGGCATCTACTGGAAGCGCCGCGAAGAAGATCCGCAGCGCACCCGAATTCTCGTCTCCTCCATTGAGCATCATGCGGTGGAAGAAACCTGCGAATGGCTCGAAAAGGCAGAAGGCGCGCAGCTCGAATGGATCCCCGTAGACGAGCACGGTAGCGTCAACCCGCAGACCGTCCGCGAACTCATCGAAAAGAACCCCGAAGACGTCGCACTCGTCACCGTCATGTGGGCGAACAATGAGGTCGGTACCGTACAGCCCATCCCCGAGATCGCCGCTATCGCCGCAGAATACGGTATTCCCGTGCACTCGGACGCGGTGCAGGCATTCGGCGCGGTGCCCATCGACTTCCACGCCAGCGGGGTGGCGACCCTCGCAATCTCCGGCCACAAAATCGGTGGTCCCATGGGCATCGGTGCGCTCGTTGCAACCCGCGCCGTGCAGATGACCCCCGTCCTGCACGGAGGCGGCCAGGAACGCTCCGTACGCTCCGGCACCATCGACGCACCCGCCATCGCAGGTTTCGCAGAGGCTGCCGTGCACTCGGTACAGCACCTCGAAGAAGAAGCCGCCCGCATCGCCGCGCTACGCAACGAACTCGTCGCGGCAATTAGCGCGCTCATCCCGCAGGCGCACCTGAGCGGCGAAAACCCGCTCACCGAAGAATACCCCGGCCAGAAGCGACTGCCCGGTAACGCCCACTTCACCTTCGAAAACGCAGAAGGTGACACCCTGCTCTTCCTGCTGGACATGCAGGGCATCAGCAGCTCCACCGGCTCCGCCTGCAACGCCGGGGTGACCCGCCCCTCCCACGTGCTCATGGCAATGGGAATGGACGAAGACACCGCCCGCAGCGCCCAGCGCTTCACCCTCGGTCACTCCACCACCGGAGCCGATATTGCGCGCCTCATCGCGGCACTACCCGCCGCCTACGAACAGGCAGCAAAGGCGGGGCTGACCTCGCAGCTGCCGGACGCCTCCCGCTGGCACTAGAAAACCAGAAGAGAAGACACCCAACCGCCCTCAGCCTGCAATCTCAGCGTTCGCTGAGGGCTGGCTGAGGGTGCACTGCCCAATATCCCGCCGAGCCCCTGCGTACAATGGGTAGCTACAGTAACGGAAAGTCCGCCCACACCAACAAGGCGTACTTTTCTGGAAGGCTCAACACAACAGAAGGATAGGCAGTGAAAATTCTTGCAGCTATGAGTGGCGGCGTTGACTCCGCAGTCGCCGCAGCCCGCGCCGTAGAAGCAGGACACGAAGTAGTCGGCGTTCACCTCGCCCTATCCCGCATGCCCGGAACCCTGCGCACCGGCTCCCGCGGCTGTTGCACCCTCGAAGACTCCATGGACGCCCGCCGCGTCTGCTCCCAGCTGGGCATCCCCTTCTTCGTCTGGGACTTCTCAGAACGCTTCAAAGAAGACGTCGTCGACGACTTCATCTCCGAATACGAAGCCGGACGAACCCCCAACCCCTGCATGCGCTGCAACGAAAAGATCAAGTTCGCCGCGCTCCTCGAACGCGCCCTCGCGCTCGGCTTCGACGCCGTGGTGACCGGCCACTACGCCCGCGTCATCACCACCGAAGACGGCAACCGCGAACTGCACCGCGCCGCCGACTGGGCCAAGGACCAGTCCTACGTGCTCGGTGTGCTCACCCACGAACAGCTCAAGCACGCCTGGTTCCCCCTGGCGGACACCCCCTCCAAGGCACAGGTACGCGCGGAGGCGGCAGAACGCGGCTTCTCCGTGGCGAAGAAGCCGGACTCCTACGACATCTGCTTCATTCCCGAAGGTGACACCCGTGCCTGGCTGGGCGACCACATTAAGATGCGCCCCGGCCTCATCAAGGACACCCACGGCGAGGTGCTCGGCGAGCACCCCGGCGCGCAGGCATACACCGTAGGCCAGCGCAAGGGCCTGGCACTGGGCCGCCCCGCCGCCGACGGCAAGCCCCGCTTCGTGTTGGAGGTGCGCCCCAAGGAAAACGAGGTCATCGTCGGCTCCCGCGAGCTGCTTGCCGTGCACGAAATCCGCGGTATCCGCGCCACCTGGGCGGGCGTACCCGTGGAGCAGGCGGCACGCTTCCTGGAAGAGCCCGTACAGCTGGGCGCCCGCAGCGAAGAGTTCGAGGTGACCGCACAGGTGCGCGCGCACGCTGACCCGGTCCGCGCCAAGGCGTACATGACCTGGGCACCCGACCCCGAAGCTGAAGAAGAAGGCGCGCTGCGCCTGGAAACCGTGGTGCGCCTGCTGGATCCGCTCTCCGGTGTGGCACCGGGGCAGACCATGGTGCTCTACCAGGGCACCCGCGTGCTGGGTCAGTCCACCATCGCCCGCGCCTACTCGCTGGATCGCGAAGACATTCAGGAAACCCTGTCTGCTGGCGCCTCTACCAGCGCCGAATAACCGCGCCGACTAGCCGCATCGAATAGCCGCGTACCCCGCTATTCCCAGCTGTTGCCGCAACAGCCTGCTTGAACGCAACCCACAGAAGACCACAACCGATCTGAGGAGAGACCGATGAGCCCCGAAAACACGTCCTGCGAATTTGACCCCCACGCCACCTCCATGGGCGATGAAGTCGCACCCGAGGTTTACGAGGAGCTCTTCGCCATGCGCCGCTCCATCGACAACTTCGATGCAGCGCTGGTGCACATCCTCGCGGAGCGTTTTCAGGCAACTAAGCGCGTGGGCATCCTGAAGGCTAGGCATAACCTGCCCGCTGGCGACCCCGACCGTGAAGAGGCGCAGATCGCTCGCCTGCGTGCCATGGCGAAGGAATCCAGCCTGGACCCGGAATTCGCGGAGAAGTTCCTGAACTTCATCATCTCTGAGGTGATTCGCCACCACGTGCGCATCGCGAACGAGCATGCTGACCATGACGAAGAGACTGAAAAGTCTGAAAGCTAAGAGCCGGAAAAGCTAAGACTTTCTGAAAGCTCAGCCTCTCTGAAATCTCAGCTTCTCCGAAAGCCCTGCTCTCATCCGTGCTGAGCTTCCATCAGCAGAGCTTCGACTTGCCCGCACTTTCCCTAACCTGCCTTAACCTCACCCGTTTATGCTCCCTCAATCTTCCTCCCGCCAGAATGCCCGCACCGAACCGACGCCGGAGCGCCTGCTACTGCCCGGTGAGTACCGCGCCCCCGAAGGGGACGAACTGACCGAGCAGGACCTTGCCGCGCTCGCTACTGAGCGTCCGCTGGTGCGTGCCAGCGGTCGGGGCGATTTTCCCGGCGATGATTTGGCTGAGGCGATGTCCCGTGTAGAAGGTGAGCTGGGCGCCCCGCACCTGCCGTTCCTACCGCATCTGCCGGCGCTGGGCTGGCGGAGTACCCCGCTGGCACGCACCCTGGCGGTGTGCGAGGGACTTGCCTTTGACGGTGCCTCGTTTGGGTGGCGCATGGTGCATAGCGGCGGCAGGGGAGCGCGCGAGTCTGCCCTGGCGCAGGACCGTCTGCTCTCCGATATCAATCTTCTAGCTGATCGTGTGGGCGTGCAGAAGAAACGTTTTGGCTCAGGACAGGCCCCGGTGTATAAGATTCAGCTGGTTGGTCCGCTGACTCTTGCCGCGAGTATCTACCTACCCGGTGGCGAGCGCGTTATCAGTGATGCAGGGGCGAGCCGTGACCTGCTGGAATCGTTCCTGGAAGGCCTGGAGCGTTGGGTGGAGTCTCTACGTGAGGCTCTGCAGGCTCCCCAGGCGCTGATTGCCGTGCAACTGGACGAATCGGAGTTTCAGCGTCTGATCGAGGGGACCATTCCTACCGTAAGTGGTTTCCGTTCCCTGTCGGCGTTGCAACCTCACTACTATCAGCAGGTGTACCGTCGAGTGGCGGAGCGTTTTGCTGAACTCAATCTGCAGCTCATCCTGGATGTTGACGGCACCGCGCTTAAACCGGTGCAGGAGCTGAAGCTTCTGACCCAGCCCCGTCCCGCCCTTGACGCTTTGGCGCTGTTGAAAGCTATGCAGGTTGAGGGCGCCGCTCCCTGTGCTTTGCTGCTGCATCCTGACCGTGCTCGCCTCAAGGGGCCGGGCATGCTGCAGGTTCCGCCGCTGAGCGACCCTCGTTCCTGGGAACCCGTGGCGCAACTTCTGGAAGCGAATGCTCAGCTGTGGCTGCCGGTGGTGACTTCTGCGCGGGTTCCCGATCAGGCGCGCCGACTGTACAGCCTGTGGCGCGAGGTCGGTCTTGAGCCGATGCAGCTGAGCGCGGTGGGTTTGATGGCCGATGAGCGCCCGCAAACGGGTGCGGTGCCTTCTGCATCCACCCCGGGTACGGTGAGTGTGCTGGATGCCACGGCTTCGCTGGCTCGGGTGACAGAGTGTGCCCGTGCATTGGCTGAGTGCGCGGTATGATTAGATAATCACCATTTTTATGTAAGTATTTACGACATTTCTATAGGGAGGTACTGTGAGCGCAAGCGACGCACACACCATTTTGGTGGTTGATGACGATGATGCTCTGGCGGAAATGATTGGCCTCGTGCTCGCGCAAGAGGGCTTTAACGCTGTTTTCTGCGAAAATGGCGGCCGCGCTTTTGAAACTTTTATGCGCTCCACTCCCGATTTGGTGCTTTTGGATTTGATGCTTCCTGGCATGAACGGTATTGAAGTGTGCCAGCAAATTCGCCGCTCTTCCAATGTGCCGATTATTATGTTGACCGCTAAAAGCGACACTGAAGATGTTGTTAAGGGGCTTGAGGCTGGCGCTGATGATTACATTGCGAAGCCTTTTAAGCATGCTGAATTGTTGGCGCGTATCCGTACTCGTCTGCGTCCGCGTGAGAGCCGCCAGCTGGTGGTGTCCATTGGCGATATTGTTATGGATATGGACGGCCGTACGGTCAAGTACCACAGCACTGAGGTTCCGATGACTCCTCTGGAGTTTGATTTGCTGGCTGCGCTGGTGCGTCACCCCGGTCAGGCATTGAGCCGCCAGGAGCTGCTGGACATGGTCTGGGGTTACACTGATGTGAGTGATTCGCTGGTAAACGTGCATGTCCAGCGTTTGCGCGCTAAGTTTGATGAGCTGGGTGCGGATCGTTTCATTCAGACGGTCCGTGGTGTTGGCTACAAGATTCCGGCCGAGCTGGTGGGATCTTCCGGTAGCTAAGCGGAACCTATTCATAGGCGAAGGGATAACCTGATTGTCTGTTGCGAAGTCGAGCCACGAGCACGGCGCTTTGACGGCGGAGGCGGTAGCCTCCGCCTCTTCGCGTACCCGCACTTCCAAGCCGCGTAAGGCGAAAGAGCAGCGTAGTAGGAACCTGATGCAGCGTGTTCAGCGTCTGTGGAAGGAATCCCTGCAGTTCCGCGCCCTTGGCACTGCGGGCATCATGATGTTCCTGAGCTTCTTGATGGTAGGTTGGTCCTTGTCGAGCCAGATTGCGACGAGTCTTTTTGAAAACCAGAAAGCTCAGGCGCTGGCGGAATCGGAGAGTGGTTTCCGCAACGTTCAGAGCGTGCTGGACTCCTCTGAAGCCCGTAGTGACAGCGAGATTCGCCGTAACGTGAGCCGTACCCTGACCATCTTGGACGCGGGTAGCTCGGGTAAGCGAAATTGGATTCTTGTGCCTTTGGAAGGCCAAGGTAAACAGGGCTTTATTCCTGAGCAGAGTAGTAATAATTCTTTGAACTCTTCGAGCATTCCGAATGATTTTAAAGAAACTGTTCGTGGTAAAGAAGGTATTTTCTGGCAGACGTCTACGGTGACTACTGTTGAAAATAACCGTGAGCGTACCTATCCGGTGCTTATTGTTGGCACCCATATTTCTATTGCGCAGAACCCTAATTATGGTTTGTTCCTTGTGTACGATATGACGGATTCTTCCGCCACGATTGCGCATATTAACTTTGTTCTTTTTGGTGGTTTCTGTGCACTGCTTGCTGTGGTGCTTTCTGTGGTGTGGATTGTGACTCGTTTTGTGGTCCGACCGATTACTCAGACCGCTATTACGGCGGAGAAGCTGGCTGCCGGTGACCTGGATCAGCGTGTGTCGGTGAATGGTGAGCATCAGGCGGCGCGTCTGGGTTATTCCTTCAACCTGATGGCTGACTCGCTACAGGAGAAGATTGTTCAGCTGGAGCGCCTGTCGACTCTGCAGCAGCGATTCGTTTCTGATGTTTCGCACGAGTTGCGTACCCCGCTGGCGACGGTGCGTTTGGGTACGGAGCTTCTGTACGATTCGCGTGAGGATATGGACCGGCCGCTGAGCCGCACTGTGGAGCTTCTGCACGATCAGGTGGATCGTTTCCAGTCGATGCTTTCTGACCTGCTGGAAATTTCTCGCTTCGATGCCGGTAGCGCAATGCTGACCATCGACACTGAAGACTTTATGCGTGTTCTGTCGAATATTCTGCAGGAGGCTTTGCCGCACCTGGAGCGTACGAACACGAAGCTGAACGTGCATACGAGCCATGAGAGCATCATGGTGGATATGGACCGCGTACGTATTGAGCGTGTGCTCCGTAACCTGCTGTACAACGCGATTGAGCACGGCGAATCCCGACCGATTGACGTGTACGTGGGCGCGAACGCCACGAATCTGGGCGTTGCGGTGCGTGACCACGGTATCGGTCTGTCTGAGGATGAAGCCGTTCAGGTGTTCAACCGTTTCTGGCGTGCTGATACTTCGCGTAAGCGCACCCTGGGCGGTACCGGTCTGGGCCTGTCGATCGCTGCTGAGGATGTGCGTCTGCATGGCGGCACGATTGAGGCGTGGGGCGAGAAGGGCCGCGGCGCCTGCTTCACGATAAACCTGCCGCTGGTGCACGGTGCGCCTTTGGGTGAGTCGCCGGTCCTGGTGACCGGTGAGCCTGAGGTGAGTGCGCATCGTTCGGCAACCGCGAAGGATACGCTGCCTAATATCGCTCCTCGTACGAACATTGAGGCTGACCTCTAAAGGCCGGTAGGCGAGAGGCTCCGATCTCTGTCATAGAGCGGGGGATTGGGGCCGGTGCGATTGTATTTGTGCTTATCCTTGCGTATTTGCACTGTTTACCCAGTACAATCAATGCAGATGTATTTTCACAGTGTTGTTATTTCGCTGTGGTTATCTTTTCACCGCGCTGCGACGGCCTGTAGCCTTAGCTGGTGATTGTTTGTCTTTGTTCGTAGAGGAAGGTTAAGACCTCCATGTCTCACAGGGCTATTGTTTCTCGACGCGCCGTGCTGTCTTGGGGTGCGGTGTCTTTGGCGACGCTCGTGAGCTCTTGCGCGGGTCTTCCCACGAACGACCGAGTGACTCAGCACAGCAGCGGTCTGGATGTGAAGAGCGTTAACACTTCTCCGGCACGTGCTCCCGGCCCGCTGGCTGGTGCTACCCCCGAGGCGATTATTGAGGGCTTCGTGCGTGCCGGTGTGGACAGCATCGAGAACTATGCGGTGGCGCGCCAGTATTTGAGCTCTTCTTTTGCGGGCCGCTGGAACCCGATTGGTACCACCCGCGTGTACCGTAATACGGTACAGGCGCGTAGCGACGATAGCGGCAATGCTGAGGGTACGTATCATGTGCGTTTCCAACAGACTGCTACGGTGAACAGCCAGGGTATTACGAGCACCTTCCCCGAGGCTCAGATTGAGACCCATAATTTCACGATGGTCATGGAGGATAACCAGTGGCGTATTAGTTCCTGCCCGGATGGTCTGTGGCTGGACGGTACCGAGTTTGAGCGCGTGTTTAGCCCGTGCCGCCTGTACTTCTACGATCGTGCGTTCCGTTATGCTGTGCCGGATATTCGTTGGTTCCCGCATACGGACCGTTACTTTGAGCTGCTGGTGCGTACCCTCATGATTGGTCCTGCATCCTACTTGAAGGATGTTGCGTTCTCGGCGTTGAATGAGTCGATGAGCCTTGAGACCGCTAACATGAGCGATAACCAGGATGTGCTGGTTCGCCTCTCGGGTGAGCACCTGGACGATAACCGTTTGGCGCGTGTGCGTGAGCAGATTATGCACGGCTTGGAGAACTTCTCGGGTCTGGGCAAGACTGAGGTTTTCTATAACGGCACTCTGATTCCTGAGAACGCGCCGAGCGGCTTTTCTGCGGTGAAGCTGAACCCGGGTGTTCCTGCCCGCACGGTTGCTATTAATTCGAACGGCCAGATGGTGGCGCGTGATGACTATATGAGCAATGCGGGTGAACAATTGCTTCTGCGTGGTGTGACCCAGTTGAGTTCCCCGGCGATGGGCTATTCGGCGGATGTTTACGCCTGCTTGGCGAACGATGCCGCGAGCCTGTACACGGTGTATCAGGGTACTGCCCGCCGCGTGTGGCAGAGTACCGCTCTGACTGCTCCCAGTTTTGATGCGTATGGCTGGGTGTGGGCAGCCGATGGTGAGGGTATTGTTCGTGCCTTCAAACCGGATTCTGAGGATGCAACCGAGCGTGAGCGCGGTGTTGATATTGGTCTATCCTGGCAGCGTAATTTGAGCTTTACGAGCGTGAACGTTTCGCACGATGGTGCCCGCATGGCGATTGTGGCCTCTACTGAGGGTGCGTCGGCTGTGATTATTTCCGGTATTGTGCGTGATGATGCCGGTAAGCCTCTGCGTCTGACGGAGATGGTGCGTCTGAGCTCTTCTGTGACTCCGCGTAATGCCCGTTGGGCTGGCGACCAGAGCGTCGTGGTGGTGAACGTGAAGAATGGTGAGTCTGAGGTGATTTCCCTCAGCGGTGAAGAGACGAAGCTGGACCGTCTGGATGGTGTGATGACCATTTCGACGGCGGATAATACGTCGAATATTATTGCTCACCGTTCTGACGGTTCGTGCTACCTGATGGAGGAGCGCGGCTGGATCCGCCTGGACACGACCCTGCACGAGATTAGTTACGCCGGTTAGCCCCTGTAGCGGGGAGCGGCGCGCGCGGAAAGGTTGTTTTTGGTGAGTTCAGTACAGCGTGGTTTGAACGAGCCCGTGAATGGGTCCTGGAGCAAGTCTCTGACCGGGCTTGCGGGCGCTCTCAAGAGCGCCAGCGGGGCTTTGGGCGAGGTATTGATGCCGCGTACCTGCCCGTGCTGTGCGGTGCCGGTCGCCTATGGGGCAGGCTCGCCACTGTGTGAGGCTTGCTTGCCGCAGTTGCGTTTGGCGTTGGCGCGTGTGGAGCGAGTGCAGGTTCTGCAGCCTCTTGAGGGCGCGGCTGCTCCTGATGTGCGTGCGGCGTCCCGTTACGTGGGGATGATGCCGCGTGCCCTGTTGGCATTGAAGAATGCCGGTCGCACTGACTTGCTACCCCTGCTGGGCGAGGGGCTGGCGCGTAGCGTGTATGAGCTGCTTCGGGCGCATCGGGCTGAGCTTCAGAACGCGCCGGGGTCTTCTATCTCTTCTGTAGGTACCTCCGCCGCATCGGTTGAGGTTCTGCTGGTTCCGGCACCGTCCTCTGCGCAGAGTGTGCGCCGCCGCGGCTATGCGCCGGCGAATCTTTTGGTGCAGGAGGCGGCGCGTCAGCTTAATAAGCGTCTGCCTGCCTCGGTGCGGGTGCGCGCTGTGGACGTTATCGGTTATGCGCCTCGTAATCGGCGGGGCAGCGGCGCCTCCTTATCTTCTCGTATGGTGTCTTCTCGTGTGTCTTCTCTCCTCGGTGCTTCTGAGGCAAAGAGCGAGCAGAAGAGCCTGGGCGCTGTGGGCCGTGCCGAGCGGATGCACGGTGCCTTGCGCGTCATGGAACCTGCCCTGTGTACGGGGCGGGTGAGCATTATTTGTGATGATGTGGTGACCACCGGCGCGACCGCCTCTGAGATGGTGCGCGTGCTGCAGGATGCGGGTTCGCGGGTGCTGGGCGTGTGCGCCGTGGCGGCGGTACCGAAAAAAGCTCAGACATAGCGTTTCTTGTAGTTAGTTGCAAGAGATACACGATTTTTAGCTTTTAAAGTTCGCAGACGGACAAATGGCTATTATTTGGGCTAAATATTTGTCATATCTAGTGATATACGGCATGTTTCGTACTAAAATATATACAAGGGAACGGCATTGGAGTCGAACCCCCGTACCGGGTCCAACCGGACGCGGTATAAGCCCCCAACCTGGAGGGAATGATCGTGGAAGTCAACATCTACGGCCGCAATATCAAGGTCACCGAACGCCTGGAAGAGTACGTGAACGAGAAGGTTCAGAAGTTCGCTCAGCTCGGCGATAACGTGAAGGACATTGACGTCAAGTTCAGCAAGGACGGTCATCTGGGTGGCGAGTCCATCCGCGTTGAGATTACCGTTGTTGGTACCGGCCCTGTCCTCCGTTCCGAAGCCCAGGGGCACGACAAGTTCGCGGTCTTCGATGAAACCTACGGCAAGCTCCTGGAGCGTCTGCGCCGTGCACGTGACCGCCGCAAGCTGTACAAGCGCGGTGGCAAGCACCCCGTTTCCGTTGCGGACGCTACCGGCTCGATTCCCGTGGTCACCGAAGCAATTACCGAGATTCTGCTGCCGGATATTCCGGTGGAAGAAGCAGCATTCGATAACAGCGAGGTCACCCTCGCCGATGAGGCAGCATCTCCCATTGAGATTCGCCGCAAGAGCTTCAAGGGCGAGCGTTTGACTCCCGCAGAAGCTGTTGACCGTATGGAACTGGTCGGCCACGACTTCTACCTGTACATTGACAGCGAGACCGGCGCACCGGCTGCGGCATACCGTCGTAAGGGCTGGAGCTACGGCATCATCACTCTGGACAACGAGTAAAACTAACGTACCTGCTGATTGCTGAGGTGCATGACTCTCTCAGGTGGCATGCTCAGTAAGCAGGCTCAGGGCCCGGGTGCCTCCGACAGTACTCTGTGTACTGTTGAGGTACCCGGGTTTTCTGTGCCTTCTACGTGCCCGTTCCTGCGTCCTGCACACTCGTTCCTTCAGCCCGATGGGGCGGCTCTGCCTCAAGCGGAAGGTGAAAGATTCGAGCGTCACCAAATGTCACCTCGTGGGCGCACAGCGTAAAAAATAGCTCGGACGGGCGAATTAGGCGGCTCTGCCATACAATATGTAGGAAGGCCTCACCGCGCGCACTTTCGCGCGCCCTTGGTGAGGGTACCGAAACAAGCAAGGAGTAGAAGCTCAGTGGCATCTTTCTTGGAGAAAATCCTCCGAACCGGCGATAAGAGGGTTCTGCGACAGCTCGAAGCGTACACTAAGGCGGTGAACTCGCTCGAGGACAGCTTCGCATCTATGACCGATGAGGAACTGCGAGCTGAGACCGACAAGTTCCGCGAGCGCGTCAAGGACGGCGAATCCCTCGACATTATGCTGCCGGAGGCCTTTGCGGTAGTCCGTGAAGCATCCAAGCGCACCCTGGGCAAGCGCCACTACGACGTGCAGCTTATGGGTGGCGCTGCGTTGCACCTGGGCAACATTGCCGAAATGAAGACCGGTGAGGGTAAGACCCTCGTCGCGACCCTGCCCGCGTACCTGAACGCGCTGAGCGGCAAGGGCGTTCACATTGTGACTGTGAACGACTACCTGGCTGAGTACCAGGCGAACCTTATGGGTCGTGTGTTCCGCTTCCTCGGCATGGAGTGCGGCGTGATTCTCTCCTCCATGGAACCGGATGAGCGTCGTAAGCAGTACGCCGCAGACATCACCTACGGTACGAACAACGAGTTCGGCTTCGACTACCTGCGTGACAACATGGCGTGGACCGTGGAGGAGCAGGTTCAGCGCGGCCACAACTTCGCCATTATCGATGAGGTGGACTCCATCCTGATTGATGAGGCGCGTACCCCTCTGATCATTTCCGGCCCCGCAGCCGGTGAGGCGAACCGCTGGTACGCAGAGTTCGCGCGCATTGCCGCGACCCTGCTCAAGCGCGGTGAAGACTACGAAGTAGATGAGAAGAAGCGCACCGTCGGCATCCTCGAATCCGGCATTGACAAGGTGGAAGACCACCTGGGTGTGAAGAACCTCTACGAATCCAAGAACACCCCGCTCATTGGCTTCCTGAACAACTCCATTAAGGCGAAGGAGCTGTTCACCAACAACAAGGACTACGTGGTCATTGACGGCGAAGTCCTGATTGTTGACGAGCACACCGGTCGTATTCTGCCGGGCCGCCGCTACAACGACGGCATCCACCAGGCGATTGAGGCGAAGGAAGGCGTCGAAATCAAGCCTGAGAACCAGACCATGGCGACCGTGACCCTGCAGAACTACTTCCGCATGTACGACAAGCTGGCCGGCATGACCGGTACCGCGGAAACCGAAGCGGCAGAGTTCATGAACACCTACGAGCTCGGCGTGGTGCCCATCCCCACCAACAAGGGTGTGCAGCGCATCGACAACCCCGATAAGGTGTACCGCGACGAAATCGCCAAGTTCAAGGCGGTCGTCAAGGACATTAAGGAACGCCACGAAAAGGGCCAGCCGATTCTGGTCGGTACCGCAAGCGTGGAGAACTCCGAGTACCTGTCCCGCCAGCTGGCGAAGGCAGGCGTGCGCCACGAGGTGCTGAACGCAAAGAACAACGAGCGTGAGGCCGCTATTGTTGCGCAGGCGGGCCGTAAGGGCGCCGTCACCGTGGCAACCAACATGGCTGGTCGCGGTACCGACATTATGCTCGGCGGTAACCCCGAATTTGAGGCCGTCGAGAAGATGCGCGAGCTCGGCCTGGACCCGAACACCAACTCCGAGGAGTACGAGGCACGCTGGCCCGAGGTCCTGAAGGCCTGCGAAGACGCCGCTAAAGAAGAGCACGAGGAAGTCACCGAGCTCGGTGGCCTGTACGTGCTCGGCACTGAGCGTCACGAGTCCCGCCGTATCGACAACCAGTTGCGCGGTCGTTCCGGCCGTCAGGGCGACCCGGGCGAGTCCCGCTTCTACCTGTCGCTGACCGACGAACTGATGCGCCTGTTCAACACCGGCATGGCAACCCGCCTCATGGCGGCAGCCCCCGAGGATTCCGCACTGGACTCCAAGATCGTTAGCCGCGCTATCGCCACCGCACAGGCAAACGTTGAGGGCCGTAACGCTGAGCAGCGTAAGAACGTGCTCAAGTATGACGACGTGCTCAACCGCCAGCGCGAAGCGATCTACAAGGACCGCGGCCGCATCCTGCACGGTGACGACCTGAAGGAACAGATTTCCGGCTTCGTGGACGAGGTGCTGACCACCATCATTGACGACCGCGTCTCTGAAGGCCACGCCGAGGACTGGGACTTCGACGAGCTCTGGGACGCACTCAAGCAGGTGTACCCCATCTCCATCACCGTGGACGACCTGGCAGAAGACGCCGGCGACCGCACCAAGATCACTCGCGACCAGATCGTGAAGGAAGTTTTGGCGGACGCACACCTCATCTACGATGAGCGTGAAAAGAGCGTCGGCGAAGAGAGCATGCGCGAAATTGAACGCCGCGTCATGCTGTCCGTCATTGGTGAGCGCTGGCCCGAGCACCTGTACGAGATGGAATACCTCAAGGAAGGTATCGGTCTGCGTGCGATGGCTCAGCGTGACCCGCTGGTCGAGTACCAGCGTGAAGGCTACGACATGTACCAGGCGATGCTCGGCGCGGTCCGCGAAGAGACCGTGACCTACCTGTTCAACCTGGACCTGTCCAAGCAGCGTACTCAGGCTTCTGCCGTGCGCCTGGCTGAGCCTTCGCGCCCGAAGTTCCTGCAGTACTCCGCCCCCGATGAGGACGGCCACGAGCAGGTTCACGTTGAGCGCACCAAGGAAAGCTAGCCTCGGCGTAAACCCGAAAACGCTATAGACGCGCAGAGAGGGTGCGAATCCAATACCGGATTCGCACCCTCTCTGCGTGTCTGTGCCTGTTTTGTGCCGGAAACCTTAGTCTTCGTCTACGCGGCTCTGCGGCTGCTCGATGGAAGTAATCAGCCAGGTGCCGTAAATCAGGCGCATCTGCATGGTCACCACGCGAACCTTATCCGCACAACGCAGCAGCGCCACCGCCTCGTAGAGCTCCTCGTGCACCCTCTGCGCTCGCACCCGCAACAGAACCGGCGGAAGAGTCAACAGCATCTCCTTGCGCACCTGACGCGGGTTCTTCGGGAAGAGGGGCAGTAGCCGGTGGAAACAATCCGCTGACACCCACTGCGCCAGCTGCTGACGCGAACGACGAGCCGACATGATCTCCAAGTAAGCAATCGCCACACCCGCGCAACGACCCTCTAGTTGGCGAGCCAACGCATCCGCAGGGCGCAACGGGCGGCCCCTCCTCGCTACCGGCGGGCGCTGCGCCGAATGCTGCTCATAACGCGGCAGCGGCAACAGCGAATAGACCGACGCGCTGTTCCGCCTCTGCACCAGCGCCATCGTGCCCTGCCCCTGCTCCGGTAGCGGAGCGATCTGCTCTGCAATCACAGGCTGAGCCACCGGCTGGGAGGTGCGTGCCGCCTGACGCTTTGAATACGGGCGGGAAGGCTGATCGTTACGGGAGGCGGGCTGCGCAGGCTGAGAACGCGGCGGCGTCCACGGGGCGCGGGGGAGAAGGTGGGCGAAGCTCATGACGGCTCCTTTCGGTGCAGAAGGATGTGTGAGGTGGGTTGAGTGAATGAGATTGAGCGAATAAAAAGCTAACGGGTGAGGTAGAAGAACCGAGACCGCGAAATTGAGATGGCGGAATTGAGATGGCGAATTGAGGTAGTGAGGGGGGGGCTAATGAACGGGCTGATCGGGAATCTGCAGAACCTGCCCCTCGTAAAGCAGCTCGGCGTTCTGCCCCAGAGCGTCTCTATTCGCCTCGTAAATATCGAGAGTGTAGTTGTAAATGGTGGAGGCATCGGTGCCTTCACCCAGCTGCTCGGCGGCAATGGACCAGAGCGTATCGCCCGCCTGGACCGTGTAGGAATAGGTGCCCGCCTCAGCGCGGGGAGGGGAGAAGAACGGGCTGCGATCGTGCGGTGAGCCTGCCGCCTCCGTGGGGTGAGGAGCCAACGGAATATCAGGAATCTCGGCAGAGAGGGTTAGGGGAGCGGAGGGGGAATCTGCGGTGGTGCTGTCCGTGGCGGTGCTGTCTGTGGCGGTACCGACGGAATCCGCATCTGAGACGGTGACTGAGCTGGTATCGGGGCTGGTGTCTGCCGCCGCTGTACCCGTTGAAACGGCTGTGCCCATTGAGGTGCCCATTGAATCTGCAGCCATGACCGCCGAAATAGTTGTCTGCGGCAGACCCTCCGCGCCGTTTGCCCCGGCGTTGCCGGGCGTAGCCACCGCAGCCTGCGCGGGAGCCAAGACCGCGCCCACTCCAAGAGCCGTGCCGCCGAGCGTCAGAACGATGCGGCGCATAAAGCGCGGACGGAAAAATGCCGGAACCTTCAGTACCGCGCGGTCAGCGTTGCGGCTCGAAAAGCGCAAAGATCGAGCGTAGAAGAGCGCGTAGATAAAGCTGATGAACCACCAGGCGGTAATAAGGATTGCCGCCGCACCAGCGCAGAGCAACGAAGCGTCAGCAAGAGGGTGCGCCGAAGGGATGCGGTGCAGGTTCACGCTCAATGCGCCCAAGACCGCAGCGGAAAGCAGGGGAGGGGCGATGAAGAGCAGCGCGTCCTGGTAGTTTGCCCTAGCGTCGGACTCGGTTGCAGAGCCGGTTGCGGCGGCTACCCCGGTGCTGGCTACCCCTGCGCTGGCTACTCTGGCGCTGGCAGTACGAGGCGCGACCGCGGGACGCGAAACGAAAGTGGCAGGGCGTGAAGCCAAGGTTGCTCGGCGTGAAGCGAAGGCTTCGGGGGCTGAGCCCGGAGTGGAAAGATGGTCCACGATGACCTCCAGATGGTGTGTTTGATAGCTTTTGGTGTTGCTTCATTTATACAGGAGGTTGCACCAAAACTGAAGCAAAACGCATCAAAATGTATAAAAAACATGTAATTTGGTGGAATTTGCTTCAAAAATCAGGCTCAAGAATCAGGCTCAAGAATCATTATTCGACCAGAAAATGCCCCGGTTCGTATCCGCACCCCTCCTCGGGTAGGGTCATAGTATGAGCATGGAAAAGTTCCTACGAGACATTGAGGCGCGCCTCGCCTCCGAACGCGCCTGGGATATGGAACAGGACGCCCGCCAAGTCGCCCGCGTCCAGTACTCCACCATCACCCTCGACGACCGCCTCCTCGCACAGGTCGGCGGCCCCATCCGCATCTGCGCCACTGACATGCAAACCTATGAAGGCAAGCTTGAAATGGTCGGCGAAGAATGGGTCAGCATCGAAGCGCGCGGCGAAAACATCATCTTCCCCCTGCGCGGAATGCTTTGGTGGGAAGGCGGCATTGCTCCCGGGCGCGCTGATATTCGCCCCGAACGCTACCGCATGAAAATCCAGCTCGCCCTGCGCTCCCTTGCCATGGCGCGCGAACCCGTCCGCCTTTCCCTCGAAGGTGGCACCGTCAGCTACGACGGCGTGATCGAGCGAGTTGGCGCCGACTTCCTCGAACTGCGCCTGCTCAACGGCGGCCAGTACCCGCGCATCTACGAACGCGACCAGCACGCGCGTGCAGCCTACGGTGCGCAGGGTGGTTACGGTCAGGCTGGTTACGGTCAGAGCGCCGCCGCCAGCTACTCCCGTGCACCTGGCGGTGCTGGCGTGCGCACCATTCCGCTGGCTCGTATTAGCGCAGTCATCGCTCGTATTTCACGCTAGGGCACAGGGTGAATAGCGGGTAATGCCGTTCGTGGCACGCTCATGAAAACGCCTCGACAACCATAAATACCCTGATGAAAGCGACAATAAACACAAAAAGGTCCGCCCCTCTCCGTTGAAATCTCAACGAGAGGAGCGGACCTTTTAAAGCACTCGAGCATTACGCCCGCGAGGTGCATGTTGAAATACTAATCAACCTTAGCCTTTGCGGTGAGCTTGCCGGAAGCAATCGCCTCCAGAGTCTGCTCGTGGCGCTCGGTAATGTACTCTTCAAAACGAGAACGCTCAATACGCCACTGGTTACGTCCACCAATCTGAATGGCGGGAAGTTCGCCGCTACGCACCAGAGCACGCACCTGCGAAAGCGAAACCTGCAGCTCCTCGGCAACGTCGCTCAGAGTGAGGAAACGAGGTGCAGTCATCGAATTATTCCTTTCCGTGAGTGAAATCCTGGGCCCCCTAGCCACCGTTAGCGGCCTTTTACATAGAGTCCATACAGAACATCTATTGAGTACTTTCAGTATATGCCATCACCGTGAAATTTGCTCACAAAAAGCCTTATATGAGCTGAAAAGTTATCTAATTACCCCTTCAAAAGGGGCAAGACTCAAAAATATTTCATAAACACGACTCTTGTTGAGAGAGAGTACTAAATGAAATATGCTGTTAGGGTTAGTGTCAGACTCAACCAAAGCACTATCGAAAACACACCACTCGCTCATCGGTCAGTTGAACAACACCGGAATCACCGCCGGCTTCCGCACCGAAAGGCACAACCACATCATGCGCATACGACAGAACGCGACGAAGCGTTCCACCCTCACCGAGCCCCACGCCAAACGCCTCAAAAGGCCCACCATCAAAGACTGGCGATTCATCCTCGGTGTACTTCTCGTGCTCGTCTCCATCACCGGCGTGCAGCTCTACGTGCAAGCCAACAACAGCAAAACCGAGTACTACACCGCCAAAAGCGAAATCCGCCTCGGCGAGAAGATTACCGAAGACAAACTCACCCGAGTCGAAGCGAACATCGACTCCGCCAAAGACAAGTATTTCACCCGCGCCGAAGCCGCACAGATGAACGGCAAAATCGCTACCCAGCGCATCCCCGCCGGCAACTTCATCAGCAAAGAATCGGTAGGCACCGAAACCTCCCCGGGCCGCCGCCTCGCGACCGTCAGCATTGACCGCACCGCCGCCTCCGCGCTGAAGGCAGGCGAGCGCGTGGACGTGTGGACCTCCGGCCCGCGCAATCCCGATACCAAGAGTGATAACCGCACCGAAAACGGTGCCCGCGCCATCGTCACCAACGCCGAAATCGTCGCCGTAACGGTCGACGAAGGCGTGCTCGGCGCCAACGGCAAGGCAACCGTGCAGCTGTGGGTCAAGGAAGAAGCCCTCGCCGCCCTGGTCAAGGAAAGCAATAGCGACTCCAAGATCAGCCTCATTCCCGGCACCTACGGGGAGGGCCAGTGAACATCCCCGTCATCCTCTACGGCGATGACGGATCGCTCCTGAACCGCATCGAATCCCAGCGCGGCCGCGTCTCCGTGGCGCGCACCGTTCAGGACTTCAGCGAAGCCGTCGGCATGGCGCATACCGGCATCGCCCGCGTGCTGCTCTGCGCCCACGTGCCCGCCGAGATGAGCGCCTCCACCGTGGACGCGCTCGCCGCCTCCGAAGTGCTCCTGGCGGTCATCGCCCCGGACAATCTGCCGCTGCCCACGCAGGCGCACCGCATCCGCCCCGAAGCTGCCCTCGAAGAGATCCTGGGCTCGCTCGAACAGGCTGTGGATGCGGCGCTCGCCCGCCCCGTAGCAGGCTACGGGGTACCCGCGCAGATTCCGGCTCAGCCGCCCGCCCAGCCTGTTGCCCACCGCCCGGAGGCCGCCTACGGTCAGGACGCCGGGTACGGCTACGATGCAGGATACGGCTACGGTCAGGATTACGGCGCTGCTGGCTATGGTGCGGGTAGCTACGGTGCGGGCGGCTACGGGTACGACCCCGCCGCGGGCGCCGCCTCAAACACCGCCGCGCCCTACGGCGCAGACTACGGAAGCTACGGAATCGACCCCGCAGCACCCGCTGGAAACGCCCCCGGTGCACCCGGCGCGCACGACCCGGCAGAAGCCTCCTCCGTTGTGCCCAGCAACGAGGAATCCGTGCTCAGCCAGGCCGCCGCCATCGTTGATTCTTTCGCACCCGGCAGCGACTACGCCCTGCACGTGCAGAACGAGAACAACGACGGCACCCTGCCTCGGCACCCGGACATCAACCAGGACCCTGAGGCGCCCTCCCGCTACCAGCCCGGCCACCGCCTCGGCAAGATTGTGACCGTCTGGGGCACCCACGGTGCGCCCGGTCGAAGCACTATCGCTTTCAACCTTGCCGCCCTCGCGGCGCAGCAAGGCCAGCAGGTCTGCCTCATCGACGCAGACACCTACGCGCCCAGCCTCGATGCACTCATGGCGCTCGAGGACACCGGATCCGGCCTGGCAATTCTCTGCTCGGACGCCGACCGCGCCCAGCTCGACGAGAAAAAAGCCGGCGCCATCATGGAGCGCGTGCCCCTCAAAAACGGCACCTTCGACTTCTTGAGCGGCATCACTTCCTCCTCGCGTTGGCCCGAGGTGCGCGCCCGCGCCTTCTCCGAAGTACTCGAATGGCTCAAGCACCGCTACGACCTGGTCATCTGCGATGTTGCCGCCCCCATCGAAGTCGACGAGGAACTGACCTTTGACGGCCCGGCACCGCGCCGTAACGCCGCGACCCTCACCGCGCTCGCCTGCGCCGACCGCGTGATTGCGCTCGGTGAAGCGGACGTCATCGGCTTGCCGCGCCTGATTAACCTCGCCCGCGAGGTGCAGTCGCGCCCGGATCTTTTCGCCCCCGAAACGGATGTGCAGTACTGGCTCAACCGCAGCCGCCGCGAAGCTGCCGGGTTCAACCCCGAGGCGAAAATGCGCGATAACTGGGCACGCTACCTGCAGGTTCCGCTCACCGGCGTGATTCCGTACGAGCGTAAGGTCATGGACCGTTTGCGCCGCAACGGTGAAGCGCTGCTGGAGGTGGCGCCCCGCCACGCGGTGGTGCAGTCCCTGGAGGCGATGCTTGAGGGCATGTATGCGGTACGCCCTGGCGCGTAAGCCCGTTAGATAAGTCCGTCAGATAAGCTCGTCGGATAAAACTAGCGCTGCTCAAAGACCCGGCTTGTTGGGGTGCCCCGTTCAGAGACTCCGGCAGGTCGGGTTTTCTCCGTCTCAAGCGGATTTAGGGTAGGGGAGTAGTGCGAATATTTCACTTCAAAATTGAGGGGTTTATCTCACCTCACAGCGTCATATTTGGGAATAAAAGCATGCTTCAAGAAATGCTCTGTAAACTATTCCAGGTATTGCCGTTTGAATGGGAATTGCGGCGAGCAAACCGTAAAATAGTTGAACCTACCCGAACTCATGGGAAGCACACAAACATATGTCTTTTGCAGAAGGAATTATGAGCGCCTGCGACTTCGGTCCCGGCGACACTGAACGCGTTCATCTCATCATGGGTGAATGGCAGGTCATCTCTGATATCGCTCAGAGCGATCTGGTTCTATGGTTCCCCACCGATTACATCGTTGCCGACGGAAGTTCTCCGGATGCCGTCTCCGGCCCCAGCGAAACCAGTACTTTCCGTGCCTTCGCGCACGTGCGCCCCTCCAACGTCCGTACCCTCTTCCACCACGACATCATCGACCACGACATGGAAGACGGCATCCGTGACGAAGCCTACCGCGTCTGGATCAACCAGAACATCAGCACCTACACCGACGAAGGAAGCGGTGAAGGCGTTGGCGCCCGCCCGCGCGTGAACGTCACCTTCGTGCCCATCGTGCGCAACAACCGCACCATTGCGTTGCTGACCAGCCACAAGATTGCTACCCCTAATGGTTACCCTTCCATCAGCGACGAGGTCTACGAATTCGCCGCTGACACCATGCTCTCCATGGTGCACTCCGGCCTGTGGCCCGACCCCCTCGCTCAGGGCAACAACACCCAGGGCAACCCCCGCGTGATTGACGGCATTATTGTGCTCGACCGCTCCGGCCGTGTGGTCGTCGCTTCCCCGAACGCGAACTCCATGTACAACCGCATGGGCATGACCGGCTACCTCGAAAAGCGAAACCTTGCCGATGTCACCCGAGCGATGCTGCCTGCCGGTGAGCAGGCGGATGAAACCCTGCAGCTGGTCCTTGCCGGTCGTAGTGACCTGCGCACCGAACTGGTCATTGCCCGCGCTCGCGTGACCATGCGCTCCATCCCGCTACTGGTGCAGAGGCGCGCCCGCCTTGAGAGTGAGGGCGCCGTGATTCTCTGCCGTGACGTGACCGAGCTGCGCCGCCGCGAGCTGGAGCTCATGACGAAGGACGCGACCATCCGCGAAATTCACCACCGCGTGAAGAACAACCTGCAGACCGTGTCCGCTCTGCTGCGACTGCAGTCGCGCCGCATGACCACGGAGGAGGCGCGTCAGGGCCTGGAGCAGGCGATGCGCCGCGTGGCAACGATTGCTACCGTGCACGAGGCGCTCTCGCAGGGTCTGACTCAGAACGTCGACTTTGACGAGCTGATTGAGCGTCAGTTCCACCTTGCCGCTGAGCTTGCTTCCCCCGGCCAGCACGTGTCCACCAAGCTGATTGGCTCCTTCGGCGCGCTGCCAAGCCAGTTCGCAACCCCTCTGGCTCTGGTCATTAACGAGGTTGTCGCGAACGCCGTGGAGCACGGCCTGGACGGCGAGACCGGCACCGTGACCCTCGAGGGTATTCGCGGCACCAACGATGAGGGCGAGAATATCCTCACCGTCGTGATTACCGATGACGGTAAGGGCATGGGCGATAAGAAGATTGAAGAGTCCGGCCCGGATGCCTACCGCCCGGTGACCGGCAAGGAAGGCCTGGGTATGCAGATTGTGCGTACCCTGGTGGCGAGTGAGCTGAACGGCTCGATCCGCTGGGAGGCTAACGAGCCGACCGGTACCCGCGTGGTGATCACCGCGGTGCTCGTCTAAGCCCCTTCTCGTGTGGCGTGTAGAACTGCCGCCGCCCCGAGCACGGGGTGGCGGCAGTTTGCTGTCTAGATAGGTTCTGTATATGGCAAAAGCGTGGTGCAGTGACTCTATATCACTGCACCACGCTTTTGATGCCCTATTGAATACTCCGGAAGTTAGGATGCACGGCGGGCACGAGCTGCGCGACGCTTCATCGCACGACGCTCGTCTTCACTGGTGCCACCCCATACGCCGGAGTCCTGGCCGGTCTCGATGGCCCACTTCAGGCAGACGTCTACAACCTCGCAAGAGCGGCAGACGGTCTTGGCCTCTTCAATTTGCAACAGGGCAGGTCCGGTGTTTCCTACGGGGAAGAACAGCTCCGGATCCTTGTCCAAACAAGCTGCACGACTACGCCAATCCACGGTGGACCTCCTTCATGATTTACGGTCTCACGCGGTGGCAAGACACATCTATTTTCCTGTGCGTGTGTCAAATACATCCGCTGATGGGATGCTCACCCAACGTTAGGGTGAAAATTGACTTATCAACTTTCGCATGTTGGAGCGGATGTGACAAGTACTTTTCTCTAAAAACTTCAGTATTACACTGAGGCATCTATCACTTAGGCAAACCTTTGTCTAATTGAGAGGGTGGGGAATCGCATACTGACACTCATCTTCTGAACCCCGTCTCATAGGCGAGACGTGGGCGGCTGGGTGAGCGGCGCCTCAGGCATAATATAAAGCGGTACCTACCCCCGACATACCGCACCGATGACGAGGCGGTGCACCCGAGACGGGGGAGCGCCCACCCGCTAACGCACCAGCACATCGGAAACATACCAGCGCATCGGATCGAATACACCCGGTCTGCCGCCAACACTACCCCTGAGGAGCCCACCGTGACGTCACGCCCATTCAACGTCATCTACGCATTCGTTCTGACCGAAACCTTCGCGGCATACATTCTGATTCGCGGTATCCTCTACCCCTTCATCGTCAGCGGTATGTCTACCGCCCAGGCGATTGTGGGTGGCGTACTCCAGGTGCTCATCGCCGCGGGCATGACCTACTTCGGCCTGCGTTTCTACCGCGGCCGCTTCGGTTCGCGCCTGCCCATGATCCTGATTACCCTCTGCGCCCTGTGGGTCACCGCAAGCACCCTCGTCATGAACGTGAGCGCTTACGGCCTGAACATCGGCCAGTCCATCACGATTGCGGGTGTTATTGGCGCGGCGGTTGCCTTCATCTTCGTGCTCATGCCCAGTAGCCGCCGCTATATTGAGGCGGTCACCGAGGCATCGGGCGAAGAGGCGGAGAAGTACAGCCGACGCCGCTAAACCCTAGCTGGCTCGGCTCTAGAGTGCTCGGCTCTAGATCCCTGCAGGCACCTTCTGCATTGCTGCTACAGCCTGCGCTGCAGTGCTCAGTGCCAGGGGAACCTGCGCCGCGCACACGGAGGCGCCATCCACCACCACGAGGCGACCGGCTGGCTGCTCGCCCTGTGTGAATCGATCCAGCGGTAGCGCGGTCACCGTGCACATGTCGGCATCCGCCAAGGATGCGGGTGTGAGCAGAAGTGCACGTGAGCATCCCATGAGCGCAGCCAGCAGGGGTGAGGAGGCGCGCCTCGGCCAGGGTGTGTAGGCGACTAGCATGGCGCGGAACTCACCGCGACGCTCCAGAAGTAGCTGCTGAACGGCGGGGGAGAGATACTGCAGGTCATCGACGAATACGAACGTGCGCGCGGGGTCCTTCACCGAGTCCAGGAGCGCACGGGTACGCTCCACGCTCGGCGGTTCACCCGTAGCGCCGCCAGCACTCGTAGCGCCGCCAGCACCCGTGGCGCCGCCAGAACCCTCAAGGACGAGGGTATCCAGCTGCGGGTTGAGCTGAGCAATGCTCTCCAGTAGGGTGCTTTTACCCGCAGACCGGGAACCCTGCACCGGAACTACCGCGCCAGCTGGGGCGCTCAACCACACCGGCATCTGCCGGCGGTCAAACGCGACCAAGAGCTTAGCGCCCTGCGGATTACAGGCGGCGTGGGCGGCGGTCACGTACTCGGTCGAGGGCATGCGATAGTATTCGGGGAACTGCCGCAGAAGCATGCCGGGGCGAGTGTTTGACCCGCTAGAAGCGCTCGCGGCGTTACCCCGCAGAACCTGAACCAGCTCCTGAAAACCCGCAACGCAGGGCGAAAGAATCGAAGCGCTCAGCGGCTGATCCCCAATCAAATCCTCATTGATGGCACCCTCCACGCAGTAGTGGCTCTGTGCCGGGGTTGGGTAGTCCTTGCTCGTGGAACGCATCAGGTCGGCATCCAGGAAGCGGCGGCTCAACAGCGTGGAATGCGCCGCAGCGGCGAAACGACCGCGCGGGTTCAACGCGGAGGTGAACACCACCGAATAGCCGCGACGGCACCCCTGCGAGAGCAGGTCGTAGAGCAGGTTCTCCGTATCGGGTTGGCGAACCAGCGCTTCCAACCAACTGTCCAGACCGTCCACAACAATGAGCGGGCGGGTGGAGCCCTCGGTGCCCCACAGGTTCGGGGTGCGTAGCTGCTCCAGGCAGAACCGCAGATGCGAAAGTTCCTGCGCCCCCACGAGCGCCTCAAAAACGCCAGCATAGGGTTCTAGGTCGCGGTAGAGCGCACCGTCAGAGGTCAGCAGAACAACCGGCGTGCGAGCGGCGAACGCCTGAGCTAAAAGCCCGTAAAGCATCGGGGCCCGTTCGGCGCTCTGCGCCAGCAACGCCAGCGCCTGCTGACCCGACCAGCTAATCGGGCGGCGCACACCGTAGCGGGCGATCTCTAACTCACCCAGCAGGTACCCCTCGGATGCAACGCCAGAGCCTGTGGGTTCCTGCGGGGTAGCCGCCGGGTCAATACCGTACGCTACCGGTTTGCTCACCGGCGCCTGCACCACGGGCAGCGGGGTGTTCTCGGGAAGCTCCGGCGGAATCGGGCAGTACTCATCCTGAACCGTTGCATTCTTCTGAAGACTCCTCGGCGCGTACTCGCGTTCATAGAGCGCACGAATCTGCTGCGCCGAACGAATCAGCAGCTCATCCTCATTACCGCCGCCCTTCTGAACGGCAGAAGCGGCAGTCAGCTCACGCCAGCCGCCCTCCTCAAGACCCAACACCTGCACCGGGCGGGCATCGCTGCACGAGGGGACCGCATCCACCAGCGGGGCACGGAACGGCAGAGAACGACCATCCGGCAGGCGCACGTACCCGGCACCCGGATGCGCCGCCGAAATATACGCCGCAGACTCATGCTCCAGCAGGTTATAGGAATCCTGAGCGCTCGCCACGCGCAGGCAAATGCTCGTGGCAATATTGGCGCGAATATCCTGCGAAATAGCACCCTGCGGACGCTGAGTCGCCAACACCAGATGCAGACCCAGCGAGCGACCAATCGTGGCGATGCGCATCAGCTCAGCCATAGCATCCGGCATGGAATCGATGAGCATGCGGAACTCATCCACCACAATCAGCAGCTCGGGGTAGCGCGGAGTCGTGCCCGCCGCCTGGCATGACGCCGAGTAGTCGCGGTAGGAGTTCACACCGAGCGCCTGCAGATCCACCTCGCGGCGGTGAATATCGGCGCGCAAAAATTCGAGCGCACGCTCCACCGCGGACACATCAAAATTGCTCAACACGCTGAGCGCATGCGGCAGCTGAGCCAGAGGACCCAAACCCGCCGAGCCCTTGAAATCCACCAGAATCAGACCGAGGCGCTCGGGTGGGTAACGCAGCGCAGCGCTGAGCACCAGCGAACGCAGCAGCTGCGATTTGCCGGCACCGGTCGTGCCGCCGAGTAGCCAGTGCGGACCGTGCTCAGACAGACCAATATTCAGCGAGCCGCCCGAAGAAACACCCAGGTAGCAGCGAATATCGGAGGCGTAACGCTGAGCGGACCAGCGCTGCAGAACGGACTCCACCGCCATGTCATCGGTGCGGTTCTTCTGCCGCGCGCTCTGCGCCTGGAGGGACGAGAAGAGATGCGCCGACTGGTGCACCTGCGCCTCACTAAGAGCCCCCTGCTCCTGCTCGCATCCGGCGCGGTACAGGTTCTCAAGAGCGGCGCAGAACGCCTCAACGCTGAGCCCATCGGCGTGCTGGCACAGACCCTCACACGCCAGAGGGTGAACCTGGTAGACGCCCTCGGTGGGCTGCACTGCAGGCGCCACATAACCCTGCGCGCGGTATCGGATACTCTGACGGTGGCTACCCTCACTCGCGCACTCAACCCAGGCGGCACCAAACAGCGCACCGGGTGCGTGGGCGGAACTATCACCCTCAGCGCTGCCCAACACGCAGAGCGCCGGGGCACTCATCTTCTGCTCACGCGGGGAGGCGAACGCACGGGACTGCGAAGACTCCGCGACCGCCCCAGAGATCAGCGCGGTCAGCAGCGGAGCGTAGATAGCGCTCGCCCGCAGGGGCATGAGAATCAGCGGCGGAACAGATGCGGAAAGCTCCGACTGCAAGCTGCTCTGCAGGGCCTGCAGATACTTCTCCTGCTGCATGCCCGGCAGACAATGCACGCTCACGCCCGGCACCACAGCCAGAGTCTGCACCAGACGATTGATTCGTTGCTGATCAGTGCTATCAGCGCCAGCCAGTAGAACGTGCACCGAACCCGGATAGCCAGCCACCAGCTGCACCAGGTAGGCGCGCAGATGCGCCTCCTCCAGCTTCAGATAGTGACCGAGAGCCGGGGTGGGGAGTGGTAGATAGTGGGGTGCATCCTGCTTCTCCAGCGTGCCCAGCGGGAGGTTGCGGCCGCGCAGGTAGGGCTGGCGAGGACCGCACCCGAGCACAATAGCCGGGTAGGCGGCATCATGCAGGGCAGAGGGGCCCGAAATCGCCAGGTCGCCCGCGGTCGGCAGGGCGAGGGCACGTTCCTTCTCCTGCAACGCCGCCTGATGAGTCTGCTGCGATGCGGCACGGTTCTCTGCCCGACCGCCAAAGAAATGCAGAAGCATCAGCAGCGAAGACGCCGCAGACATCAGCAGAAGGAACCACATGCCGGTCACCAGCGCAATAATCAGACCCACCACAATGGGCAGGCACACGCTCAACAGAATCTGTTTGAGCTTACGCGGCGCCGGAGGGTTTACCACCACCGGCTCGAAGGGGTTGCTGGCATTGCCCAGGGGAGCGAGCGTCTGTGCGGGCTCGCCAGAGGAAGATTCGGGGGAAGAAGCGAGGGAAGAGCCGGGGGTAGCGGTGGCGGTGCTCGCATTCTGTGCGGTGTGTTCGCCGTCGGCGCTGGGTGAGGTGAGCATGCAAAGTGAGGATCCGAGGCGGAAAGGCTCGTTCCAGCGCAGGATGCGCGGCTCAGCGCCCTGCGCCCTCTTGCCACCCTGCGCCTTCTCACTACTCTCGTTCGCGGCGGGGCGCTTCTCAATCCAGCGGATGCCGGAGCTGTCGGCGTAGAAGTTGCCGTGCACCGGCTTGAGGAAGGGGTCCTGCAGGTGAATATGGCGTGGCTGTTCTCCTCCGCGGGCAGCTAGTGCCGCCCTGCCGAGGCTGGTGCGGCCGCGGCTGATGGGGAAGGTTGCGCCCGCGTTGGGTCCGCGCAGAATGTGCAGGAGGCTAACGGCGGGCGCGTTCGGAATGTGGTTATTGAGCGCAATCGAGGCGCCGACGGGGTCCTGATTGTGCGCGGGGCGCAGCTGGAACGTTGCCTCTTGTACCTTGGCGTGCGCGCCGGGCGCGCAGTGTTGCAGGGCTTGGTTGAGTGCCTGCTCTAGGGCCTGCTGGTTTGCGCTACCCGCGCTGCCGGGGTGCAGCTGTATTCCGTTGGGTGCCGCCTCGCCGTCGAGTCGGAGTACGCGGGGGTAGGGGAGCGCATCGGTGGTGTTGTGGTGGTCGAGAAAGAAGAGAGTCATACCCTCAGAAAACATTAAAAAGCATTAAAGCTCAATAAATCACCTTTATATAAACTTACATGTTCGTATTTTTTGAATTTTTCACCCCATTTTTCAAAAATTTGTGGATAAACCGCCCCAACCACCGCTTGCCTGTGCCAGTGTGTATCCCCAAATGTGCCGGTAGGGGTGCTTCTTTGTGGCGCATGGGAGCCTTGAAAAACCCGCCCCGACCCACCCCTTGTAGCTGCGGCCCTACGCGGCGGCTAATTACCGCTGCAACTAGGGGGCAGGGTGAATATTTACCCGTAAACAAAATTCCTTCCCCAAAAGTGGACCGTAAAAATTCGCAGAAGAAAGAGCTTTCTCAGACCCGCTTGACCTCGGGGTTCGCGAAGAATATTCATCCAGAGAAAGAGTGTGCGAACAATAGTCCAAAAGCCCCTAAATGCATGTCATAAGTATGCGTAGTGCTTGATAAACAGGTATCTTAGATTATGACTATATCCATCACGGGAGGGGCTTTTTGCGTCCAACCGTGCGGATTGCGGCGCGACTGAGATCCCTCGGATGTGCCCAATCTGGTAGGTGAATACCGCCCTCGAAGAAGCGGCGGTGCGCCGTGATAATACAGGAGAAAACATTGACCGCTGACCTCGTAGTAGTCGGTTCGGGCCTCTTTGGTCTGACCATCGCAGAACAGGCTGCCACTGAGCTGGGCCTGAAGGTTGCCCTGCTGGACCGCCGTTCCCACATCGGTGGTAACGCATACAGCGAGAAGGAGAAGCAGACCGGTATTGAGGTGCACCGCTACGGTGCGCACCTGTTCCACACCTCCAACGAGCGTGTCTGGGAGTACGTGAACCGTTTCACCGAGTTCACCAACTACGTGCACCGCGTGTACACCCGCCACAATGGCATCGTGTACCCCATGCCCATTAACCTGGGTACCATCAACCAGTTCTTCAACGCCGCTTACTCTCCCGCAGAGGCAAAGGCGCTCATCGCTGAGCAGGCTGGCGAGCTGGCTGGCACCGACCCGCAGAACCTGAACGATAAGGGTATCTCCCTGATTGGTCGCCCCCTGTACGAGGCGTTCATCAAGCACTACACCGCTAAGCAGTGGCAGACCCCGCCGGAAGAGCTGCCCGCATCCATCATTTCCCGCCTGCCGGTTCGCTACAACTACGACAACCGCTACTTCAACGACAAGTACGAGGGTCTGCCCGTTGACGGCTACGCTGCATGGCTGGAGCGTATGGCGGCGCACCCGAACATTGAGGTGCACCTGAACACTGACTTCTTCGAGCCCGGTCACCAGTACTCTCGCGAGAACGTCCTGGGTCAGATTCCCGTGGTCTACACCGGCCCGGTTGACCGCTACTTCGACTACGCTGAGGGCGACCTGTCCTGGCGTACCATCGACCTGGAAGAAGAAGTCCTGCCGATTGAGGACTTCCAGGGTTGCTCCGTGATGAACTACCCCGATGCTGATGTTCCCTTCACCCGCATCCACGAGTTCCGTCACTTCCACCCCGAGCGTGACTACACCAAGGACGCAACCGTCATTATGCGCGAGTACTCTCGCTTCGCTAACAAGGGCGACGAGCCGTACTACCCGGTCAACACCTCCGTGGACCGTGAGAAGCTGCTGGCGTACCGCGACCTGGCTAAGGGCGAGAACAACGTGCTGTTCGGTGGCCGCCTGGGTACCTACAAGTACCTGGATATGCACATGGCTATCGGCGCTGCACTGTCCATGTTCGACAACAAGATCCGCCCGCACTTCGCTGATGGTGCGAAGATCGAGTCCGGTGGTGTTGACGCATAACCATGGCTGATAAGACTTTGAAGAACCTGCAGCGGGTTATTTTCCCGAGCGCAGTTGAGACCGACGTTGTTCCCCTGTACGTGGACGCGAGTGTTGCAACCGGCGTTCAGCTGCCCACCCGTATTGACGGTGACGCTTCCACCTCCATTGCGGAGGCGATGAACACCTCCGGTCAGTCTGTGTCGAGCGCCAGCGCGAACCGTGATGCCGCGAACAGCCTGAACAGCCGCCGCTCCATCACCGTGAACGCGGGCCAGAGCCTGTCTTTCGGCACGTACTTCAACGCATTCCCCGCCTCGTACTGGCGCCGCTGGACCGACCTGAAGAAGGTCGTTCTGAGCGTTCAGACTCGCGGCGAGGGCATGGTCATTGTGTACAAGTCCAATGGCCGTGGCGTGATTCAGCGCGTGGATGCGAAGCTGCTCTCCGGCGAGGAGACCAACACCTTCACCCTGCCCCTGGCGCCGTTCGGTGACGGCGGCTGGTACTGGTTCGACCTGGCTGGTACCGGCGACCTTGAGCTGATTGAAGCGAACTGGCTGGGCGACATTGAGCCCCGCGCAGACGTGAAGGCTGGTCAGGCGACCGTGCAGATTACCACCATGAACAAGGTGGAGTACTGCATCAATAACATTCGTGCTCTGGGTGAGAGCCCCGAGATTTTCGATGCTGTGCACGAGTTCCTGATTGTGGACCAGGGTACCCAGAAGGTGCAGGACCACGAGGACTTCGAAGAGGTCGTCAAGCCCCTCTCCGGTAAGTTCCGCATTATCAACCAGGGCAACCTGGGTGGTTCCGGTGGCTTCTCGCGCGGCATGTTCGAGGCTGTCAACAACGGTTCCGATTACGTGCTGCTGCTCGATGACGACGTTATCGTTGAGCCCGAGTCGATTCTGCGTATGGTGACCTTCGCGAACTACTGCAAGGAACCCACCATCGTGGGTGCGCACATGTTCGACATGTTCGACCGTTCGGTTCTGCACGCGTTCGGTGAGGTTGTTGACCCGTGGCGTAACTTCTACGCTAAGCCGCACGATGACATGGCCATGGGCCACAACCTGGGTCACCACAACCTGCGTAACACCCCGTGGCTGCACCGCCGCGTGGACGTGGACTACAACGGCTGGTGGATGTGCCTCATCCCGACCACCGTCATCAAGGAAATCGGTCTGTCCCTGCCTCTGTTCCTGAAGTGGGATGACGCTGAGTACGGTCTGCGCGCTAAGGCCGCGGGCTTCGCTACCGTGTCCTTCCCCGGTGCGGGCGTGTGGCACGTGTCCTGGACCGATAAGGATGACTCCGTCGGCTGGCAGGCGTACTACCACGAGCGCAACCGCCTCATTACGGCGCTGCTGCACTCGCCCTTCGATAAGGGTGGCCGCGTGCTGCTGGAGTCCCTGTTCTTGGACGTCAAGCACACCCTGTCCATGCAGTACTACACCGAGGCTGGCCGCCTGATGGCGCTGGAGGATCTGCTCTCCGGCCCCGATCACCTGCACCCCTCGCTCTCGCAGCGTCTGCCGGTGATTCGTGCGATGGCTAAGGAGTACCCGGAGTCTCAGGTGAAGCCGAATGTGGATGATTTCCCGGCTATCCAGACGAAGAAGCCTCCGTTCCGTGGCCGCCGTTCCTTTGCGTCCCCCGGTTACAAGAAGCTTGCTTCGTGGACCGCGAAGACTGTTGCTCGTCAGCTGCTCAAGCCGGTGAGCGAAGAGGCGAAGGCTCACCCGCAGATTCAGCTGAACTACGGTGAGACTAACTGGTGGACCTTGTCGAAGTTCGATTCGGCTCTGGCTACTAACGCTGAGGGTACCGGTCTGTTCTGGTACCGCCGCGACCCCGAGCAGCTCAAGTCGAAGCTGGCTCAGGCCGCTAAGCTGCACGTTCAGCTGGTGACCGGTTGGGATAAGCTGCGTGAGCAGTACCGTTCGAAGGCTGCTGAGGTTGCCTCCTACGATGCGTGGGCTAAGACCTTTGCTGAGCATACGGATTCTGAGCTGACCCGATGAGCGATTTGAAGTCTGTTCCCCTGAAGGCGCCCGGCCGTGGGCGCGGCATCCTGGATGCGGTGAAGAACCGCTACCTGCTTCGACTGCTGGTCGATAAGGAAATCCAGGTCCGCTACCGCGGCTCGGTGCTGGGCATTTTGTGGTCGTACATTAAGCCGGGTGTGCAGTTCCTGGTGTTCTACATTGCCATGGGTATGTTCCTTGGCTTGGAACGCGGTATGCACAACTATGCGGTGTACCTGTTCTCGGGCATGATTGCCATTAACTTCTTCTCGGAGGGTTTTGGTAATGGTGCTCGCGCCATGGTGGTTAACAGCGCGCTGATTCGTAAGATTTACCTGCCGCGTGAGCTGTTCTCGCTGTCGACGGTGTGGGTGGCTCTGGTGCATTTTGTGCCTCAGATTGCTGTGATGCTGCTGGCCTGCTTCTTGGTGGGTTGGTCCCCGACCTTCCTGGCGTTTGGGTCGATTCTGGCGGGCATGCTGATTGTGATGATGCTGTCCTATGGTCTGGGTTTGATTTTCGGTGTGGCGAACGTGTTCTTCCGCGATTCGGAGAACATTGTGGACATGCTGCTGATGGTGGCTACCTGGTTCTCGCCGGTGCTGTACTCCTGGACCATGGTGCGTGACACCCTCTACCCGTGGGTGTTCAACGTGTTCATGCTTAATCCGCTGACCGTTGCGGTGGAGCTGTTCCACTATGGCTTCTGGCATCCGACGCTCCGTCCTGAGGATTTGGCGCTTCCTGCTTCGCAGGTGGTTCCGCATCTTTTCAGCTTCTGGACTCCGATTGCCCTTGGTATTTCTCTGCTGACCGTTTTGATTGGTGATTTGCTCTTCCGTAAGTTTGAGGGCAACTTCGCCCAGGAGCTCTGATTCTGTGGATATTAAGAAGCTTGAGTTCCCGCCGGTGAGCCCGGACGCTCCCGTGGTGATTCACGTGGAGAATTTGGTGAAGCGCTTCGTTCTGCGCCACACCCGTTCGATGAAGGAAGCTTTTGTGTGGCTGATTAAGGGCCGCAAGGGTGATCTTTCGGAGAAGTTCAATGCGCTCAACGGCGTGAGCCTGGACATTCGTCAGGGTGAGCGTGTGGCTCTTCTGGGTCTGAACGGCTCGGGTAAGTCCACGCTGCTGAAGATGATTTCTGGCGTGATGCGTGCCGATGGGGGTGAGGTTCTCACTCGCGGCAATATTGCGGGTCTGATTGAGGTGGGCGCTGGTTTCCACCCGGATCTGACCGGTCGCGATAACGTGTACCTCAACGGCGCGATCTTGGGTATGACCAAGGAAGAGATTGAGGCTTCCTTCGATTCGATTGTGGATTT
>ERZ773071.5-NODE-5-length-58532-cov-6.26373_pt1 | contig 58532 bp, 51 predicted proteins | sample MGYA00580621_ERZ773071 | MGnify/ENA primary metagenome ERZ773071 (study PRJEB29015, sample SAMEA2738136) | human oral metagenome | biome: human oral; feature: human-associated habitat; material: saliva | place: China | collected 2211 ... | reverse complement strand
TAGAACTTTATAGTTCTACCGCCCCGCCTTCTTCTATGAGCTGTCTAGCTCTTTTAGTCTTCAGGCAGAGCCTGCACGTACATCTTCAGACGGCTGATGAAACGAGCCTCCGAGAAACCGTCAACGTGCTCACGGATGTAGTCGGCATCCCAGTCATCCGGGTTGAAAGCCTTGAGAGCTTCCACCAGCTGCTCCACGGTCGGCTGGTTGATGAACATGCCGGTCTTGCCTTCCTGAATGGTATCCAGGAAGCCGCCCGCACGGTAGGCAATCACGGCCTTGCCGCTAGCGCCCGCCTCCAGCGGGGTAATACCGAAATCCTCATAAGAGATAGCCAGCAGCGCCAAGCAGTGACGGTACGCGTAACGAAGCTGCGCGTCCGAAACGCCCGAAACGATACGAACGGTCGGGCCCGCAAGCGCTTCCAGGCGTTCCTTCTCCGGACCGCGACCAATCACCAGCAGCTTCTTACCCAACTCATTGCAGGCTTCAATAGCCTTATCAACATTCTTGTAGGGCAGCAGGCGAGAAACAATCAGGAAATAATCGTCCGATTCGGTGAACTCTTCCAGACCCGGAATAGGCTCAACCGGTGCGGTCGGGTCTACCGAGTGCGGCGGGAAGAAAATCGGAACGTCCTTCTTTCCGTAGACATTCTCGATGCGCTTCTTAATCACGCTCGCATTCGCCACGTACACCGCCGAACGGTGAGCTGCCCAGTGATCCCACAACATCAGTGCAGGACGCAGAGTCTTCAGCAGCAACGGCACGGGACCGGTGCTCTTCTCGCCCAGGTACTGATCGCTCAGGTACAGCCACCGCGCCGGCGAATGGCAGTAAATGAACTTACGGCCAGCAAAGTTGAAGCCGTGCGCCCAACCGGTCGTCGACACCACAGCACGCTCAGCCGGTACCTTCAAGAAAGAAGAAGCAAACGGCAAAATCGGCAACGCCATACGGTGGTTACGACGCAGGTAACCAATCTTGTTTAAAGGACTCGTGATAATCTTCGCGTCCTTGAACTCGGGGAAGGTGCCCTCCGGATCGTACAGAGTCGTGTAAATCGGTGCATCCGGGAACGCACGGTGCATCGCCAGAACGACACGCTCCGCGCCGCCACGCTGAGTCAGATAGTCGTGGGCAATCGCAATCTCTTCAGTCGCCTCAGGCTTGATTAGGGGCACGTAACGGCGCGCCAGGCTGCCAAGCTTCTTGAGGCTCTTCGGGATATCAGCAAGCACCGCGTCAGGATTCTTCGGCCCGGTAAACGGAGCGGAGGTCAAGAGCTGAGTGAGTGACATTTCCTATTCCTCCTAGAAAACTTTCTGAGCGCGCTCAGGGTAGCGAATACCGGCGTAGGATGCAGCCTCAACCTGCAGTGCCACGAGCTTCTCAGCTGCCTTAGTGGGCAGCTTCAGCAGAATCTTATCGCTCGCATCGCCGAGAGCCTTAATGGTCTTCTCGGTGGTGAAACGAGCGAGGGTCTTGACCAGCAAACCCCACGCGCCCGTCGGATTCGGGGCGGGGTGTGCTTCTTCACCGTGCTTACGCACGAAGATGGTTCGGGCAGAGCCCGAGTGCAGGGCACGCAGGGCACGCACTGCAGTGGTGGTAGCAGCCACATAGTGCTTAGTCGCCAGCTCAGGGGCAATATGGATTTCGGCACCGTGCTGAGCAACCTCGTAACCCATGTCTACATCTTCCCAACCGTAGAGACGGTACGCGGGGTCGTAGCCGCCAATCTCATCGAAAAGCTTCTTTGACATAGACACGTTACCCGCCCAGTAAATCCAGCGCTTCTCAGGCGCAACCTGGTACGCAGCTTCGCGGAACTTCTGGTCGCGGTAGTTACCGTACACACGAGAGTAAGGAGTGTCCGGGAACTGGTTCAGGTAAATACCAATCACGCCGTGCTCACCGGGAGCCTCATGGTACTTGAGGTGGTTCGCAACGTAGTTGGGGTCGGGTTGCAGGTCGTCATCGCAACGGATGAGGATATCCGCATCAGCCGCACGGTGGCCAGCGTTCAGCGCTGCCACGCGACCGCGGTTCTCCTCAAAAACGATCTTGGTCAGGTTCAGCTTGCCTTCTGCGATGTAGCGGTCAAGCACAGCTTCGCTGTTATCAATATCGCCGTCGAGGACCACGATAACCTGGAAGTCCTTCTCGGTCTGGGCGGCAAGCGCATCCAGCGGGTAGTGCAGAATATCTGCACCACCGCGAGAGGGGATGATAACCGCAGCCTTGTAGCGGTGGGTAGTCGTCATAATTTTCCTTCGGGGTTTGAGCGAGAGGATATCCTTTGGGAATAGGCTGAAGGCCTAGAAGTGCTTTATCGGATAAAACGTTCCAGAATCTCGCCGACACGAACCTTACCAGCTTCAGGCGAGTAGTTTTCCTGCCAACGCCAGAACAGCTCGGAGGTACGCTCCGCCAGGGCATCCGTATCTTCTCGGAGCTCAGTACCCAGGCTCTTAATGGCCTGTGCAAGAGCTACCGGCTGGTCAGCAGGCACAACGTACGGGTACGATGAGCCGCCCAGCACCTCCGATAGCGCACCAGCATCACTGACGATTACTGGGACGCGTGCACTCATCGCTTCAGCGACCACCAAGCCAAAGGACTCGGGGGCAATCGAAGGTACAACGAGCATGTCAATGTCGCCGAAAAGACGGTCAGGAGTCGTCCAACCCAAGCGAGTGCTGAACGCAGCAACACGGGCTAGCGCGTCCTCAACCTCAGCGCGTTCTTCGTCAGATGCGAAGACAGGCTCGCCACCAATCACCAAGTCGTATTCGATGCCGTTAGAGTTCAAGGAGCTCATCGCCTGGCACAGGGTTGCGATGCCCTTAGACGGAGTCAAACGCCCCAGGTAACCGACGCGGAGTCGGCGCTCCCCCACGCGGTGATCCAGCTCGGTGGATACGCCGTTGACCCAGTTCGCAAACAGCTCGCTGCCGGGGCAGGCACGTGCCACATAGCGGCTCGGGACCAGGGTGACAGACGCTTTACGGCGGGCAAAGGGTACGAGCTTAGCGTTCACGCCGGTAGGCAACTGGTGCAGGTGCACGATGCGGTTCTTACGACCGCCGGTAGCCGCTGCAGGAACCAGACCGTTACACCACAGCAGAACATCCTTGTGGCGGGCGTGCCAACTACGCAGAGCCACCATGTACTGTGCACGGTTCTTAGCCGGCAAGACAATGCGGGGGAACCCCTCATCCGCAGCGGCTTCTACAAGCTGCTTCGGCTCGGAAGGACCCACAATAGTGACCTTGTAGCCAAGGCTACGGGCTGCGCGAGCAATATTCAGGAGCATGACCTCGCCGCCGCCAATATCGCCATTATTGGTAGCTATATAAAGCTCTTTCATCGTTATACTTTCCTTGCCCGCTGACGGATAGAACTGACGTCAAACGATTTAGAAGTAGTCGACTTCTTAGGCGCTTCTTGCTCGGTTACAGAGGCAGGAGCTTCTTTCTCGATGACCTGCCCGTTCTGTAGCTCAGGTTTTTCATCGCTACTCTGCGCCTTCTGCATAGCACCTGGTTCATGATGTCCGCTATCCGAAGCGTCCAGATCCTTATCCGGGTTCAGGTACAACAGTGCAAGACCCACCACGACAGCCCACGGCACAGTCAGAATCACCTCACCAAGACGCTGGGAGGTAATAATGATAATCACCATTGCGGCTTCGGCAATAACAATGCGCTGAGCACGCGGCTGCTTCCAGATGAATGCGGCAGAAATCATCAAGCCTACAATCACAATCATATAGAGCCAACCGGCCTCCTGGACCAGCGTCATATATGAATTGTGAAAGTAGAAGTAACGATTCTGAAGCCACACCTGAGCGGTACCCAGACCACCACCGTACCAAGGAACCACATCAATCATGCGGTACATAGTTTCATCGATTCGCTCGCGCAGAAGGTCACTACCAAGTCGATCCGCGAAAGCACCAGCATGCGCGAAATTGTCTTCGAAGTAGTTCACAGCCAGGTATAACAGCCATGCAAGAACTGCTTTACCGAACAAATTCAGGCGATGAGAAAAGTACAACCACAGGACAGCAAAAGCATATGCAGCCAGGGAGGTACGGGAACCAGTCAGCCACAGCATGCCGGAGGTAACAACAAGAGCAACGATACGGTGACTTGTCTTTCGGACCATAGCCACGAAAAGGAAGCCAAAAATTGCGTAATACAGACCAGACTGATTCTTATCGTTCAGCCAGCCAGTCAGCGTACCGCCGTAGTTATCAGGCGCAACACCTGCATAAAATCCAATGAGGTTGAAAATAAGGCCCGCAGCCACACCAAAGATGAGGGAACGAATGTCAATCCTCTTTTGAGCAATCTGCAACGCCAAAAGAAGGACCACAGCCATACGAATCGCGCGGCGAATCGCTTCATCAACGGAAATGCCGTTAAAAGCTAGACTTTCAAACAAAGCCCAGCCAACAGCAAACAAGATGATTGAGAAGAACAAGGAGTTATACCTTGTCTCCAAGGTGGCAGGTTTTGTCAGCTTGTACAAGACAAACAACATCACAACAACCGTACCCACAGGCATGGTCACAAACGGCGTAGGGATGCCGATGAAAATCAGACCAAAACCAGCCCAAAAATCAAGCATCGTCAGCCTTGAGACGCTGCCGATAAGGTACTTTGCTTCACCCACAGTCGCCTGCCCAATGCGATATGTCTGGAGAGAATTAGGATTTTTATCCTGCTGAGAAGCTGCGGTCTCTGTACTTTGCGAGAAAGACACGGTCATTTCTTCTCCAATGTGCGAGTGTAAATATCAACCGTCTGAGCAGCCATCTGCTCATTCGAAATCCAGGTGAAAGGCTCAGACTCGCCCTTCTGCAGCTGCGCACGCATAGCCTGCAGAACATCCTGAGTCAGGGTTGCACTCTGACGGTCCACCAGCTCGTCGGCGCCCAGAATCTCCGGGTTACCACCCACAGCGGTAGCGACCGTCTTCAGACCGGCTGCCTTAGCATCCAGCAGAGTGTAGGAGCAGTTCTCCCACACCGACAGCTGAACAATCATGTCGCTACGGCCCATCGCCTCAATCGGGTTAACAAAGCCGCTGAAGGTCACCGAATCGCCCAGGTTCAGACGCTGAGCCTGAGCCTGCAACTCGGACGCCAAATCGCCAGAGCCCGCAATCTCAAGATGAGCCTGCGGGTATTCAACACGAAGCTGCGCAAAAGCGTCCAGCAACACGTCAATGCCCTTCTCGGGGGACAGACGAGACAGCGAAAGAATACGCGGACCGCCCTCGGCAGGTACACGTTGCTGCTCAACAGCTGCGTGCACCTCGGGGATATCCACGCCGTTGTACACCAGCTCCACGCCACGAGCGCCCCACTTGGCACGCATCTGATCAGCGGTAGAACGAGAAACAGCAATCGCCTGATCGGTACCCCACAGGCGCACACGATGCACGGTCTCCATGAGCTTAGAACGCCAGGAGCTACCGTGGTACACCGAGTCGTTACCAGCGATACCGTGTTCAGTGGTCAGAAGCTTCGGCACGCAGGTGCCACGCTTGATAACGCTACGGATGCGCAGAGCATTCACCACAACGGTCGCTACAACGTCCGCATATGCCAGGTGGCTGTGCACAATATCCGGGCGGAGCTGCTCAACAGCCTTCTGCAAAGACACAAAGGAAGTCTTGAAACCGTAGTCGGGGCCAAACTCAGCCTTGATGACGGTGACGCCCAGTTCCTCAAGACGGCTCGTGAGCTTACCTTCGGGTGCGAGAACCACCAGGTTAAAGCCGGGGAGCCCGGCACGTGCCATATCGACAACGTGCCGAGCTACTCCACCAAAATCGGGAACCGGAACGACCCATAGAGCCGTTGGTGTAGAGGTCATGCCTTAGTCAACTTTCGAGTGAGGAAAGAACGGAAGGATGCAGAAACCTTAGTTTCAATGGAAATATGCACCAGGTAGGCGAAGCAAATCACCAAAACCAATGCGATGATGCGTGCTCCCCAGGGGCCAGCCACCGGGTAGAACATATCAACAAGCATATAACCGACCATAGCGTGGCCCAAGTAAAGGGGGTAAGAAATACGCCCCAAGAAATTCAGCGGACCCTTCGAAAGTACCGGAACGTTCTTCAGGTACACAACGATGAAGAACACCAGGCTAATCAGTGCCACACCGATTCCATGAGCAAGATCGTGCATCAGTGCTGCATTGAGGGAAGCCAGAATGGCAAAGTACGGAATATGCCAGGTGAACTTTCGATCATGGCTGTACATGAAGAACATCATGCCCAGGCTAAAGAGCGAAGAATGTTCCGCAACCGCAGCCCACACGATCATCTTCGGTGCCCCACCGAGAGAAGCCTCCGGGTGGAAGAGTAGACACAGAACCGTGCCGATGACCGACCAGGTGAGCAGAATCGTCGTCAGCTCCCTACGGTAAATCTTTCCCTTCCGGATAATCAGGTACAGGGCGACCATCACGTAGAACTGCAGCTCCACTGCCAGTGTCCAGTACACCTGATCCACGTTATCCACACGCAGGAAGCGTTGCAGCATCGTCGTGTTAATCAGGGTCTGCGGAATCGTAATATGGCGTCCGGGGTTTCCGTAGATGAAATACACCAGAGCCGATACAGTCAGCGCGAACCAATAGGTCGGATAAATACGAGAAAAACGCGAAATCGCGAACTTCAGTGCCGACCCACTCTTGATAGCGCTGAGCAGAATCACGAAACCGGAAATGATGAAGAAGAGCTGAACGCCCAACTCGCCCAGAGGAATGTCATAGGGCGAAGGGGCAGTCCGCGGATAGTTCTCCGTAGCGGGAACACCCAGGTGATAAATCACCACGGTAATAGCAGCCAGGCCGCGGAACCCGTCCAGCTCCCGGAAACGCCCGGGAGTGATGAAGTCCTGATCAAGGACTTCACCCTCCCGAGCTTTTACGGTCTGAGACTTGGCCATAGACGCCGGTCCTACAGCCACTTCTCGAGGCGGTCCAGTGCGGTGAAGAAGCCCTCACCGTTGTTGATGTGACCCTGCCAGATTTCGGGAATGAAGGATGCCTTCGGTGCCAGCTCACGCAGCTGCTTGCCCAGCGATGCCCAGTCGACATCGCCTTCGCCGACCTGAACGCCCTCACCGTCAACACCGGTGCCGTCCACCAGGTGCAGGTGGATGGACAGCGGTGCCAGCTGCTCAACAGCCTCCGACAGCGGAATGTTCAGGAAGTTACATGCCAGCATGGTGTGGGAGGTGTCCAGGCAGAGCGCGGTGTCGAATGCACGCGAGAACTCTGCAGTGTCCTTCGGATCCAGGAACAGGTTGTGGTACTGCTGACCACCCATCAGCCAGGGGTACGGGGGCAGAGTCTGAGCCGCCAGGCGAACGCCGGATGCGTCCAGACGCTTCAGTGCCTCACCGATACGCTCGTACTTCTCAGCACGTGCGGATGCGGGGATGTGCTTGTCCTTGGTGAAGCCACCCATGGTCACGACCATGACCGGGTCCTCGTCTACGGTGAAGTAGCGGGTCAGGTCACGGGTGATGTCGATGGTGCGCTGAACCTCAGCGATGGAGCGTTCCCACACCTCGGGGTCCTTCGACGCGAGGTCCACCAGGAAGTCGCCTGCGAACAGGTCGGGCAGGTGAGTGGTGAAGCCCATGTCCAGCTTGGAGTCAAAGACGTCGTCAATGTTAATCTCGAGGTCCTTGTAGGAGAAGTGGAACTCCAGGAAGTCCGGCTTCGCCTCTTCAATCAGCGGCTTGTAGTCGTGGTAACGAACCGGCAGACCCCAGGGACGGTCGAACTTGAAGTCGCGGCGGGTCACCAGGTCGTCCTTCAGGTCGCCCTCGAAGAAGAACGAGCCTTCTTCAACGTCGCGCTGCATGGTACGGCCCAGCAGCTGCGGCAGGTAGTTCGGCTGCAGACCGCGGCCGGGGGACTTCACAGCAACGTCAGCCTCGGTCACGACCTCACCCTTAGCGATGTGGCGGGTAGCAACCAGGGACTTTGCCAGGTTCACGCGGTTCATCAGCTCACCGGTGGACACCTCACGAGGAGCAGCGGAACCAATAGCGGTCTCAACCTCACGGATCTGCTGAACCATTGCCTTGAATTCCTCAGGCAGCAGGGAGACGGTGTGGTCGTTACCCTCGAGGGTCTTGTCGGTGGTGAAGTGCTTCTCGATGATCTTCGCGCCGCGAGCAACAGCAGCGATCGGCACGTGGTAGCCACGCTCGTGGCCGGAGTAGCCGACCAGGCACTGACCAATCTCAGCCAGGCGGTCCATGTACGCCAGGTTGACGTCCTTGAAAGGTGCCGGGTATGCGGACTGGCACTGCAGCAGAGCGTAGGATGCGCCAGCGTTACGCAGCAGAGCCACAGACTCGCGGATTTCCTCTTCACGGCTCATACCGGTGGAAACCAGCATGGGCAGGCCTCGGGAAGCCACGTCGCGCAGCAACTCGTGGTTGGTCAGGTCGGCAGAAGCAATCTTCATGCCCTGGATGCCGTAGTCAACCAGCGCCTGAACGGAGGGTGCGTCCCAGGGGGTGCACATGATGTCCATGTCGTGCTGCTTGACATGGTCGAAGACCTCGTACATCTGGTCAACGGTCAGGGAGAAGCGGGACAGCAGGTCCAGGGTGTACTGAACGCCCAGGTCCTCACCCGCGGTTGCCGCGCCGCGCTGGCGGTACAGGGCGTCCATGTCGCGCAGCTGGAACTTCACAGCATCCGCGCCGGACTCAACAGCCAGATCCACCAGTTCCTTAGCGAAGTCAACGCTACCCTGGTGGTTGTTACCAATCTCAGCAATGATGAAGGAGGGGGAATCCTCGCTGATGGTGTGCTTACCGATGCGCAGAACGTCCTGCTCATCCATTGCCAGTGCCACGAGGTGACCGCGCTCGTCGGTCAGCGGCACGTGGTTGATACCCTTCGCGAAGTATGCGCGCAGGGTCTCGGGATCCGCGTCAGCCGGTGCGGTCTGCGGGTTGGTATTTGCAGCGTCCAGGGCGCTGGTCTCCAGGGATGCAGTGGGGTTAGCAATCAGCCAACGACGGAAGTCGCCGTCAGAGAGCGAACCGCGCAGAATACCGGACTCGTTCACCAGGAAGATGATGCGCTGGCCGTTAGCAGAAATCTTCTGCAGAGCGTTGAGAATCGGGTCTTCAGCGAAGACCACGTAGGGGGCAATATTGCGTTCAATAATCACGATTTTGACCTTTTCGTTTGAGTGTTTAGTTGAATGCCTGAGTGCCGGTCAAGCCGGGAGCGGCAGACGAGGCGCTGCCGCTAGTGAAGGTTACTTGCCTTCGGCCAGGATCTGAGTGAGCTGATGCTCTGCCACGGAGAAGTCAATCGGTGCGTCAATGTCGACGCCCTCGACCTCGTCCAACATGAACAAGTCAATAGTACCGCCGGGGTAGCCCGCCAGGCGGTTGTGGTGGTCCATGTACACGTGGGTCTTAGTAATGTACATTGAACCGTTCTCGCGGTAGCGGAAGGTTTCCTTGGTCAGCTCCTGGCGGCGCGGGCGAGCCATAATCTCGAACGCCGCGGTGGGCTCGCCGTCAGCGTGCCAGGTCCAGATGAACGGACCAATCGGAATTACACCGACCATGGAGTCCTTGCCGTTCTCCGCGAACTGGCGGACCGCACGAGCCAGGGTGCCGGGCAGACGCACGGGGCTGGTTGCCTGTAGCAGCATGACTGCATCGGGCTCCCAACCGTTTTCGGTGTAAAACTCGATGGCGTGCTCGATGACCGGTTCGGTTGCGGTGGTGTCTTCAGCCAGGTGTGCCGGGCGCATGAACGGTACCTCCGCACCGTACTCGCGGGCGATATCAGCCAGCTCAGCATCATCGGTGGAGACGACAACACGCAGCTCGTGCTCGCCGGCTACTTCTTCCTTAGCAGCCAGTGCCTGCTCGATGGTCCATGCGACCAGCGGCTTACCCGCGATGGGGCGCAGGTTCTTACGCGGAATGCCCTTTGAGCCACCGCGCACGGGGATGACGCAGAGAATACGCATTATGCCTCCAAAGTTTCAATCATTAGTTCAGCGATACGCTGTGCAGGTTCCTTCTTCGGCTGAACCGGTGCCGGGGTCGGTTCCTGACCCCACTGGTTCATGCCGTAGCGGTCCCAGAATTCCACCAGCCATGCCGGCGGTGCCGGGTGGTAAACCCACGCCGGGATTCCACGGATTGCAGCCTCCAGAACACCGGTGGAGAAAATCGACACGACGGGGTTCGGTACCTCGTTCAGCGGGGTACCGGAGCGGTCAATGCGGATGCCTTCCTTCTCCCACAGCTTGTGGGTCAGCACCGACAGCTTGTCCTTCTCGCTCGGGTGCGGGCGGTAGCTTCCACCGAACTTCTTCAAGAAAGAGTGGGAAGCGTACGCGAAGGATGCGCGCGGCAGTTCCGCACCGTGCATCTGTCCCAGAAAGATCGGTTCGAGGTCGTTCTGCTTCTGCGCCTCAGCACCTGCAGCCTTCTGCGCTGCGAGGTAGAGCAGCTGCGAACCCACCGCGTGAGTGGTGACATCGCGGCGACCCGATGCCCAAAATTCTGCGTCAGCTTCGCTGAAAGCCAGCAGGGTACATCCGACCGGCAGCGGCGGCGCCTGAGGCACCAGCAGACCGTGCTGAACCATCCAGTACTCAGCGCCGATAGCGCGAGAGAACTCGTAGGCTGCTGCACCGCGTCCAAGGAACTGTGCGGCAGAAAGAACAATACGAACATCCGGCAGGAGGCTCATCAGTTCGTCGCCCGAGATTTCCTGCTCAGACCAGTCCTTACGAGAGTAACGCGCGCTGGCGTACTGTCCGTCCAGGTACTCGCTAGCATCCTCAGGAACCCACAGGGCAACATCGATAGCGTCCAGCTGCTTGAGAGGCTCCAAGATTGCGTTGCGGTTCGTGGGAGAGAACGAATCCATAACGATCAGCACTTGAGGCTTAGCACCGCGAGTGTACAGAAGACCGCGCACGGGCTCCTCCGCAACGGTCCGAGAACGTGCGGAGTCAAGAAGCGAATTCAGCTTGTATTTAGCCCACTTCAGCTTCTTCTGACGCCTCTGCCATGCCTGCCAGGCGTCCAAATCCAGAGGGTACTTAAGCATCCTGCTTCTCCCCCGAACGGACTCGAATAACGGTAGCCGGGATACCCACAGCCACGGCATTAGCCGGAATATCGCGGGTGACCACAGCTCCAGCACCAATCACAGCGCCGTCTCCGATAGTGACACCACCGAGCACAGACACATTCTGACCAAGGAAAACGCGATCACCAATCACGATGTCACCACCGGGCTGCACATCGTGCAGAGAGTCCAGAGGGTGCTCGCCAGAATTGACCATCACATTATCGGCAAAGACACAGTCCTTACCAATAGTCACATTCGACAGAGCGTGAATATGGCTACGGTGACCAACGTAGGTACCGGAACCAATACGCAGAATACCGCCAGCTTCAGAAGCAATCCACGCATCCTCGTAGATTGCAATCTGGTCGCCAAGGTAGATGTTCTCTACACCGACCATGCGCAGGGGACGAACAAGAACAGTGCCCGAGCCGAAAGAGCCGAACGCTCGCGAGTACAGGGTCTTACCCAGCAGGTCTGCCATGTGCCAACGCACACTCGGCATCTTGGTCACAATCTTAGAAAGGTTTAGGCCCATAGCTGCTCCAAAATCTTTACACGCTGATCGAAGGTGTGCTCAGCCAAAGTACGCTTCTGACCGGCTTCACGAATCTGACGCGCCCACTTCGGCTCACGGAAAATACGGGTACAAATCTCGATGAGCTCATCAATGCTCTCGTAGACCAGAACCTCTTCGCCAGGAATGTAGTAGCGATCCACGTCGGCACGGTCAATCACCTGCAGAGCGCCCACGCCGGGAGCTTCAAAGGTACGCATGGTGAAACCATCCTGGTTATTGTGGATGTTCAGCGTTGCCGGGGAGGACGCCATAATGCCGTACGCCTCGGAGCGGTCAACATCGCGACCTGCGGGCACGCCGGAGTCCTTGAACTGCTTAGTGCGCAGAATGTCGTAGGGGTGACGCGACCAAGCACGACCGTAAGCACGCACCGGCAGGCCGGCTGCGACCAGCGCCTGCAGGGTCTCCTCACGGTTGGGGTACTTAGCGCCCACAAAGTTGATGGAGTCCTCGCGCATGGGGACAACCGGGCAGTGGGTGTCGTAGGCGTTAGGCATGTCGAGCACCTCGAAGCCCTGCTCACGCAGGTGCTGCGCATCCAGCGGGCTGTAGCTTGCCAGCGCACCCAGGTGGTGCAGGTCCTCTTCGGTGTAGCTCATGCGGCGCATTTCGTCGTAGAGCCAGGTGCCGTAGCGAACGCCGGAAGTCTCCAGCAAGTCCCACCATTCGCGGGAGAGCATATCGCCCTTAATGACCAGCACAATATCGGGGCGGAACTCGTTGAAAGCGTCAATAGCCTTACGGGTTGCCTGCGCTGCGAAGCTTTCAGGGCGGTACTTCTCGGGCAGCTCGTGGGCAAGCTTGTTGAGGATGCGCTCGGGCAGAGTACCCGGCGCATCGTAGATGTGGGTGCGCACTTCGTATCCGTGCACTTCCAGGGATGCCTGAATTGCCTTCCAGTACCCGTGGAATGCGGGTGAGAGCAGTAGAAGTTTGGGCTGAGTCATATGAGGATTGAATCCTGTCGGCGTTTGCTATACGAACCCGCAGGGTAAAACCGTGCGGTGCTATGTGTTGGAGTGAAGAGGAACGGAAAGTTTCACCTGCAACTTAAGGCAAAACATACCTACTGAAATTTTACAACGAAAGCAGGAGACGACACACTCGAGTGCACTGTGTCGCCTCCTACGTTCTATATACATCTTCTGGTGAAGAGCGGTAGAAATCTTGCTGAACTACCGCTGTAGATTCTGAACATTTCGCGCCTAGTTCTCGCGGCGCTCTGCCTTGGCGATACGCTCCAGCTCGGTGGCGAGGAAGCCACGAGCATCCACGTCCTTATTGCGCAGGCCGCGCACTGAGTTCACCAGGAAGTTCGCGTAGCTGGTCACACGCAGTAGGTTCGCCAGTTTCTTCTCCCAGCCCCACTTATCCGCATAAATGAACCGAGCAGTGGTCAGCCACTGAATACGACGTTCCGAAGGCGAAGAGCCGCCACCCTCGTGGGTTACAGTCACCGAAGGAATCAGGTAACGGTCCACACCAGCATTCGAGAGGCGGTACTGGAAGTCCACTTCTTCGCTGTTCATGTAGAAACGCTCATCCATGCCGCCGAGGCGGTTGAAGGTCGCGCGAGGAACGACCATGCACGCACCCATGACCCAGTCAACCTTCGCATCAGAGGTGCCGGTGCATGCCTCAACGTCGTGGCCAACGCCGCGGTGCCACCAGTTGGTCGGCTTGAAACGAGCCAGCGGGGTGAACCATTCCCACGCCACATGCGTTGCGGTGGGGAACTTACGAGCCACCCACTGTTGCTTGCCGTCGTGGCCAATGATCTGCGGGCTAGCCAGCACCTCGCCGTGGCGTTCCACGGCTGCAAGCATGCGTGAGACGAAGGTGTTATCCAGCTCCAGGTCGCTGTTGAGAATGAAAACCCATTCACCGGTCGCGGCGGCGACACCGGAGTTCACAGCCTTACCGAAACCACCGTTGACGGGGCGGCGAACCACGGTCACGCCCTCAACCTCGGGGAAGGGGGTGGGGGAAACATCGTCCGAGACAATAATCTCAATATCGGCAGGATCAATACCCTGCTGAGCGCGCAGAGTGTCGATAATGGCGAGGACCGGTTCCGGCTCGCCGTAGAAAGGAATAACCGCAGAAACGCGGGGATGGAAGGTCATGTATTACAATCTTTCTTGAGTGAGAGGGATGATAGGGCGCACCATAAAGGATGTCTTATCGTCCTTAGGATTATACAACTTCGCTACTTTTTCAACTGTACTTTTCAACTAACTGTGCAGCGGATAACTGTGTAGCAGATAAATACTCACCCACTATCAACTCGCTATCTTACACACCCGAAGGGGGCCTTCTCGTGGCTTCTGAGACCCGCGCCGTCAATGAATCAGAAAGGGTTGCCGAATATACCGTTCAGCAGCCCATCTTTAAACGCGTTATTAAGGCGACTTACGATTCTATTCGCCACAAGTATCTGGCGGAATACATCAACCTTCTGCGTCGCGGCGAAAAGATTATTCTTCTCTCCTCCCCAATTTCCCGTGGAGGTAATTGGTTGTACCTATGGGCTCGTGCCGCTACTTTGCGCCATCAAGGTACCGACAAGGCTTCCCTCCTCTACAACCCTGGGATGGAAGCATGGACTGAGGAGTTCCCAAAGCTCGCGTCCATTACTGCTCCTGAGTCAGAGTACGGATTCTTCACTCGACGCAGTGGTTATTTCCCCGCTGATATTGAGACGGATATCAGCGAAGAAGATTTGCACTATTTTATTCGCAAATATCTTCTTTCCTCAGAGACTTTTAGTGAGCGCCTCGCAAAAATGCAGAATGTAGTAGATGAGAATTCTCTCGTCATTAATATTCGGCGTGGCGATTACTATTCCGTACCTCAGATTAATGAAGTTTTCGGAATTGATACGGTGACGTACGTGGAGGAAGCACTGAAGACTCTTCAGGATACCGTGACTCCTTCAAAGATTATTTTCGTATCGGACGACCTTCAGTGGTGCGAGGAAAACCTCTCGCATTTGAGCTCGGTTGCACCCTGCATTTTTGAAAAGCAGGGCTCTGACATGTTCGATGACCTGGCCCTTGTGGCCAGCGCCCCTTACCTGATTCTTACCAATACGACTTTCGGTTACTGGGGTGCGTATATCGGTGAGTTGCTGGGCCAGAAGATCGTTCTTTCCCCCGATGTTCACCAGCTAATCTCTACCGATGCTCGTGTCTATCAGGAGCGCCCTCAGATGCACCGCACTCATTGGGTTGCTGTGCATCACCCCGAAGGTAAAAATTGGATTACGGGTGAGCTGCTGTGATTATCGCTCTTAAATCCCTCAAGCATCAGCTTTTCCTGCTAAAAATTAATCATGATAAAAAACGCAAAACCATTGCGCTCCATGAGGGTGCTGAGGGTAAAGAGCGTTACGCTTCGCTCGACAAAATTCACCCACACGGTTCTCCCCTCCGGTCCCTTTATCTGGGGCAGAACCCGGGTGAAGAACGAAGCAGATATTATCGAACAGACGATTCGTTATCTACTAAACCAAGGTGTGGAGTACATTCTAGTTGCCGATAATGGATTTACTGACGGCACCTACTAGCTTCTACAGGAACTCAGTAAAACTCTGCCGGTCTATGTGATTCAAGACCGAGAGGTGGCCTACTGCCAGTCAGAAAAAATGACTTGGCTTGCAGATCAGTTCACTGAGGCTGGTGCTGAGCAGATTGCGCCCTTCGACGCAGATGAATTACGAAGTTGCCAATTTGCTGGAGAAACAAACAAATACGGGACTCTAGACGTACCTACGTGACATACTTAGAACTAGATATATAGGTTGGGGGCCTCTCGTCAATCGACGAGAGGCCCCCAACCTATTCAAGGTTTCTACCCGTTACAGGGTAAATTAACCAGTACTTACTCAGGCAGCTGTCCCAGCTTCACCAGGTTAGCGAATTCAGCGTTGGCTTGCTGCACCTCAACAAAAGTACCCTGATTAGCAATCTGGCCCTTGGAGAGATAAACCAGCTGATCAACATTGCGAACCGTTGACAGGCGGTGAGCCACGATAATGACCGTAATGTCCTTAGAAATACGCTCGATGGTCTTCGTAATCTTGTGTTCGGTCTCGTTATCCAATGCGCTAGTTGCTTCATCCAGAATCAACACGCTCGGGTTACGGTACAGGGCACGGGCGATACCCAATCGCTGCTTCTGACCGCCCGATAGGCGAGTTGCGTTATATCCAAGTTTAGTATCCAGACCGTTTTCCAAAGACGCTACGACTTCAGTCAACGCTGCAACCTCAAGACAGTACTTGACACGTTCCACATCAATCTCATGAGGCTCAAGACCGAAAGCGACTGCTTCAGCTACAGTGCAATCCGCTATAAAGACATCCTGAGGCACATACCCAATACGCTGATGCCAAGAACGCAAATCCTTCTGAATCGGCTCACCATTCTTGAGCACCTGTCCATGGGTCGGAGTGATAAGACCCAAGATAAGGTCAATTAGAGTCGTCTTACCCGAGCCAGAACCGCCCACAAAAGCAATTGAAGAGCCCATCGGGATATCCAGCGTAATGTTATTAAGAACCGGCTTATCACCATCCGGGTATTGGAAGCTCAAATTGTCAACCTGAACGTTAATCGGTTCAATGGTTTTATTGATGTACTCATAGCCTTCCGGAACGACAGGCTTAGAAGCCAACATAAACATTCGACCTTCAGACGAGAGCTGCTTAATCTCCTTCACAAGTTCATCGCTGGCATGCTCACCAGCACGGATGTTACCAAGGGATGACACCATACGAGTATAGTTTGGCAGGATTCGGATACAAGCACCCGCGAAAAGAATCAGATACCCAGTGCTGTCTGCGCCCTGAGTTGCGCTCATAAATGCAAGAAGACCTGCAATACCCAAGATAAAAATAATCTCAAGGGTATACTTAGGAAATTCCGAAAGGAAAGCACTACGCATAGAAGCACTTACCGATTCCAGACGCTTTTCCTGGTAACGATACATGTAACGATCAGTCGCATCGTACAGACGAACCTCACGGAAGCTGTCTACCGACTCAACCATCGCAGACCATGCACCCTTAGTCGCATTCAGGACAATAACACCCTGTTCACGGTTCTTACGCTTAAGAACGCTCTGCAAAAAGAAGGATGTTAGCCCGAAATAAACCATTGCCAGCAACGCTGGAACAGGCATAATAACCAGCAACATGACCATAAGCATTAGAATCGACAGCAATTCACCGATAAATCCTAAGACACCGCCGACATAAGCGCCGTATGCTTGAGCAGTAACATCATTCACCGCGTTATAAATTGGGGCTGCGCCACGCTTGCGGTGGTCCAGATAAGGCTCACGAATGTACCGATTCAAGAGGGCTAACGACACCGCGCTCTGCTGAGCACCAAGAAAGTTAAGACTCCAGCGACGGACGACCAGCGAAAAAACGCCTTTAAGTACAAACGCAGCAACAAGAGTCAAGCCAAAGATAATAATCAAGGTCGGAGTATCTGGGTTGCCAAAGAAATTAGAAACTTCCAAGATGACACCCTCACGAGGAGCTCCCGTAGCAAGGTTCACCAGAGGAAGCACCAGCGCAACACCAAGCATCTCAAACAGCGACACAAGGAAAAGGCCAATGATATTGATGATGAGGAGCCTAAATTTCTTACCTGGGAAGAAAAGTCGGATCTTAGAGTACACACTCTTCACGATAAAACCTGCACCTTCTGCAGATAACAATCCGCAATAGAACAAATAACTTGAATGCGAGAAGAAGCATTACAGTATCTACAATAAATTCAGAGTCTTAATCCAAATTTTACTATTAGATACAAGGTTAAGCCTTCAACAATAAACAAGTTTGAAATAGATATTCCAAAATTCAACATTCTGCACCATAAACACCGTTTCTGGGGCCGTGAGCCTGTTTAACTTCTACTACCCACCACAGAGGGGCACGCTCTCTCCGAGCCTCCCTCGCTACCGTTGTATGGAGAAGAGAAGTGTAACAAGCTGCCAAGAAACCCGTTAAATCTCAGCATCTTTTACCAAAAGACGGATCTCGTGTTTGCAGATGGAACTGAGGTTTCGTTGCGAGAAGGTTCATGATGCCTTTCTCGACCCGCCATGAATTGCAGACGGGCCCATATATTTGAGGAGTGATGAGTAGAGTCTAGGCATAATTCTAGCATGCAGGCTTTCCTTAGCTTTGGAGAGCTTTCTGTACTTTAGGTCATTTTTAAACGGATGTTCCTACGAATATTGTTGCTCTCCTACATACTTGTAGGGTATTCGCCACACACAGGAAAAGGAACCATTGAAGGTGCAAGTAACTCGGTATGATAGATACTATTCATTCAGCAAACCCAGCACTTCCGGCTTCCCTGTTCACTGTTGGGTACGTCAATTAGAAAAGGCTTTTTGATGGGCATCTTCAACATCAAGTCCCTCAAGGACAAGTACGCGTGGGGCTCCTCCGAGGACAAAACCAACTCCGCAGAAACTGCCGAGGAGCAGCCGGCAACCACCGCTTCTTCCTCCACAAATATCGCCGATGGAGTCCGCTCCCTCATTAAGAGCAACCCCGACCTGGCAGGCAAGAACCGCCGCGGGGTAGCAGGGCGCACCATCACCACTGACGGATCCCTCCTCGAAGCAGTAGACGACTACGAGGCATACACCGCTACGCAGACCCCTCAGCAGGAAGTCACCCCGGAAGAAGAACTGAGCGCCGACGGCACCGCAACCGTCTCCGCACAGCCTCTCACCCACACCGATATCAAGGCTACCCCTGGTGACATCCTCGACGTAGACGGCAAGCCCACCGGCCCCAGCATTATCCGCGTGGGTCAGCACAACGCACCCACCGTTGATGCCGAAGAGCTCGCCGACCCGGAAGAAGCCAACAGCCAGAGCGCAGGAAACGCGCAGCTCTCCCCCGCTACTAACACCCGCAGCGAACGCACCCCGCAGTTCAAGCTTTCCCCCAAAACCCTCAACCGTACCGGCAACACTAGCGGTGATGGCCCTTTCGAAGCCGTCTTCGTCTGCACCGGAAACATTGCCCGTAGCGCATCCGGCGAGGTGATTTCCAAGCACCTTGCCGCAGAGTACGGTCTGGAAGACAAGTGGATTTTCTCCAGCGCAGGCACCGGCGCCCTCGTCGGTCACGGCGTCTACGAACACGTAGCCAACGAGCTCATTGAGCGCGGCTACAACCCGGAGGGCTTCGCATCCCGCCAGCTCAACGAGCAGATTATCGAGAACGCCACCATCATTCTGGTGGCCGAGAAGGTACACGCCGATTGGATTGTGCGCGAGTGGCCCCAGCACCACGCCAAGATTAAGCTACTCAAGCAGGCTGCTCGCATTCGCGAGGATGCACGCCGCGCCGAGCCGCTCTCTTACCTCTACGCCTACGGCGCCCGCCCGCTTGATAGCGACAAGCTGGAAGACCCCTACCGCCGCGGCCCCGCAGCAGCGAAGGTCGCAGTGGACGAGGTGGAGCAGTCCCTGCGTGTGATTCTGCCCTGGCTCGCACAGGCACACCGATAAGCATACGACGCTAAATACAGCACTAACCCGGCTGAAACAGATCTCTGTTCCAGCCGGGTTAGCTTTAGTCTCAGCACAAGAAAGTCCCCCACCGACCAGGGTCAGCGGGGGACTTTCTACATGCTCTGAGAAAACTTAGTGATCGAAAATCTCGGTCACAGAGCCCTCGTCGAAGACCTCGCGGATAGCGCGAGCAATCAGCGGAGCAATGGAGAGAATAGTCAGGTTATCGAACTGCTTCTCTTCCGGCACGGGCAGGGTGTTGGTCACGATGACCTCCACAGCACCGCACTGAGACAGACGCTCAGCAGCCGGATCGGACAGAACCGGGTGGGTAGCTGCGATAATAACTTCCTTTGCACCCTTATCCATGAGGACCTTCACAGCGCCAGCAATGGTGCCGCCGGTGTCAATCATGTCGTCAATCAGCACACAGGTACGACCCTCAATGTCACCCACAACAGTCTTAGAAACAGCCTGGTTGGGGACGTTAATGTCGCGGGTCTTGTGCACGAACGCCAGGGGTGCGCCGCCCAGCAGATCAGCCCAGTGCTCAGCCACGCGGACACGACCGGTATCCGGGGACACAACGGTCACGTTGGACAGGTCATCCACGCGCTCGCGGATGTGCTTAGCCAGAACCGGAATCGCGAAGAGGTGATCCAGCGGGCCGTCGAAGAAGCCCTGAATCTGCGAAGTGTGCAGATCCACGCACATCAGGCGGTCAGCACCAGCGGTCTTGTACAGGTCCGAAATCAGACGTGCCGAGATAGGCTCGCGACCCTTGTGCTTCTTGTCCTGACGAGCGTAGGGGTAGAAGGGAGACACCACGGTAATGGAACGAGCGGATGCACGCTTGAGCGCATCAATCATAATGATCTGCTCCATGAGCCACTCGTTGATGGGTGCCGGGTGCGACTGAATCACGAAAGCGTCCGCACCGCGCACCGACTCCTCAAAGCGGACGTAGGTCTCGCCATTGGCGAAGGTGTATGCGGAGGTGGGCAGCAGGTCGTGATCAAGTGCCTTCGCAATCTCCTCGGCAAGCTGGGGGTGTGCTCGACCGGAGACCACTACAAGCTTGCGCTCACCGGGGTTGGTAATCTCGCTACTCATGGTGTTGTTCTTTCCTCGGATTAGGATTCTGCCGGATCCTGAGCGCCAGCGGCCTTAGCGGCCTCGGCGGATTCGGTACCAGCACGGTTCTTCAGAACCCAGCCATCGATAGTGCGCTGGGAAGTCTCAGAGTAGGCGAGGGCGCCCGCAGGAACATCCTTACGGATCAGCGCGCCCGCGCCGGAGTATGCACCGTCACCCACAGTAACGGGTGCAACGTAAATACCCGCGGATCCCATGCGGGCATGCGCGCCAATAACGGAGCGGTTCTTCACCAGGCCGTTATAGTTTGCAAAAATAGAGCCAGCACCAATATTCGCGCCCTCACCGATGGTGGCGTCACCAACGTAGGACAGGTGCGGGACCTTAGCGCCATCGCCAATCTGCGAGTTCTTAGCCTCACAGAAGGTGCCGAGCTTAGCGTCCTTGCCCAGGGTGGTACCGGGGCGCAGGTATGCGAAGGGGCCAACGGTTGCGCCTTCGCCAATGACAGCGCCGTGACCGTGCGCGCGGATGACGGTAGCGTCAGCCTCAACGGTCATGTCAGTCAGGGTGGTGTCCGGGCCAATGGTGGCGCCGGTAGCGACGGTGGTGGAACCGTGCAGCTGCACACCGGGCAGCAGGGTTACGTCGTTCTCAATGGTGACGGTGACGTCAATCCAAGTGTTCTCGGGATCAACGATGGTCACACCGTTACGCATGTGAGATTCAAGGATGCGGTTGTTGAGCATACGACCCAGCTGAGCCAGCTGCACGCGGTCGTTAGCACCCTCGACCTCCCAGCGGTCCTCAATAGCCAGAGCGGAGGTGCGGTAGCCCTTAGAACGAGCGATGGACAGAACGTCAGTAATGTACTTCTCGCCCTGTGCGTTGTTGGTGGTCACCTCGAGCAGTGCCTCACGCAGAACAGCGGCGTCAAAAGCGTAAATACCGGAGTTAATCTCGGTGATTTCGAGCTCTTCAGGAGAAGCATCCTTCGCCTCAACGATAGCGGTCACTTCACCGGCCTGGTTACGGACAATGCGACCGTAGGCGCCGGGCTCATCCACGTGAGTGGTCAGAACGGTAACAGAGTTCTTGTCTTCCTCGTGGAAAGCAATCAGCTCACGCAGAGTCTCGGGGCGCAGCAGAGGAACGTCACCGTAGGTCACCAGGACGGTGCCGGAGACGGGGGCCTTCGCATCCAGAGCGTTCAGACCGACCTCAACAGCGCGGCCGGTACCGGGAATCTCATCCTGGTCAACAATGGTCACTTCAGAATCAAAAGCAAGGACGTGCTCAGCAACCTTATCGCGCTGGTGGCGCACCACAACAGCAAGGCGCTCGGGGTTCAGATCGCGTGCAGCCGCGACAGCGTGCTCAACCATGGATCGACCACCAATGCCGTGCATGACCTTGGGGGTAGCGGACTTCATGCGCGTACCAGCGCCTGCAGCGAGAACAATCACTGCAGAGGGTGCCAGTTCAGTGTTCACTGGGAAGACTCCTTAGACGAGGTTGTAAGAGTGAGGAGTGAGCGCGGACCGCCAACTCTCTATCAACGGTGCCGTTGAGTGCTTACGCTCCGCCACTAGGACTCGAACCTAGACAAACGGCTCCAAAGGCCGCTGTGCTGCCATTACACCATGGCGGATTATCCTTACATTCACGACAAGCCCCCACTAGCGGGTCCTCATCGTCATTGACCGCCATTTTGGGCACAGAACAGCGCAATGCAGGAAATGCTTTCCTCAGTTTATCAAATATCTGTGCTCAACTTAGCCGCGTGCCCCGCAATCCCCACAGCTTTTCTCACCGCTATCAAGTACCCCCTCATCAAAGCCTGGAGCGCTATTTGAAGTGAAGACTCACCCTGTACTCTAGAAGGCGTGGCACATCTACTTGGCGGCGAATCGCTGCACCTCGAATTCCCTACCCGAACCATCTTTGAAGGCATCACGGTCGGCCTGAACGAAGGCGACCGCATCGGCATTGTCGGTCGCAATGGCGACGGCAAGTCCACCCTCATGAAGATCCTTGCCGGCCGGCTCGAACCGGACTCCGGCCGCGTCACCGTGCGCGGCGGCACCCGCATCGGCTACCTCGACCAGTCAGACGTCCTCGACGACGACCACGCCGTCGGCTACGCAATTGTGGGCGACACCCCCGAATACGAATGGGCGTCACAGGCACGCATCCGCGATGTCATCTCCGGCCTGGTCTCTGACCTGCCCTGGGACGCACCCGTCTCTTCGCTCTCCGGCGGTCAGCGCCGACGCGTAGCGCTCGCCTCCCTGCTCGCGCAGGAGTGGGACGTGCTCATGCTCGACGAGCCCACCAACCATCTGGACGTTGAAGCCATCACCTGGCTTGCCAACCACCTGAAGTCCCGCTGGCCCAAGAACGCGGGCGGCCTCATGGTCGTCACCCACGACCGCTGGTTCCTCGACGAAATCTGTACCGACACCTGGGAGGTGCACGACCGCATCGTCGAACCCTTCGAGGGCGGCTACGCGGCGTATATTCTGCAGCGTGTGGAGCGTGACCGCCAGGCAGCCGCCGCGGAGGCGAAGCGCCAGAACCTCATGCGCAAGGAGCTCGCCTGGTTGCGCCGCGGTGCGCCCGCGCGTACCTCCAAGCCGAAGTTCCGCATTGATGCCGCCAACGCCCTCATCGCAGACGTTCCGCCGGTGCGTGACACCGTGGAGCTGAAGAAGATGGCGGTCTCCCGCCTCGGCAAGGACGTGGTGGATCTCGAAAACGTTTCCGTCGTCTACGACGACCCCTCGATGCCCGGCGGCAAGCGCCCGGTACTGAAGAAGGTCACCTGGCGGATTGCCCCCGGCGAGCGCACCGGCATCCTGGGCGTGAACGGCGCGGGTAAGTCCACTCTGCTTTCGCTCGTGACCGGCGATCTGAAGCCGACCGAGGGCCGTGTCAAGCACGGTAAGACCGTGAAGATTGCGACCCTGACCCAGCAGCTCGATGAGCTCAACGAGGTTGCTAACGACCGTGTCTCGGATGTGATTGGCCGCAAGAAGCGCAGCTACATCGCCGATGGTAAGGAGCTGTCCCCTTCGCAGATGCTGGAGCGTCTGGGCTTTACGAGCGCGCAGCTGTCTACGCCGGTCAAGGACCTTTCGGGTGGTCAGAAGCGTCGCCTGCAGCTCATGCTGATTCTGCTGGATGAGCCGAACGTGCTGATTCTCGACGAGCCGTCCAACGACCTGGATACCGATATGCTCGCCGCGATGGAGGACCTGCTGGACACCTGGCCGGGCACCTTGCTGGTGGTCAGCCACGACCGTTACCTCATGGAGCGCGTCACCGATCAGCAGTACGCCGTGATTGACGGTTCGTTCCGTCATCTACCCGGCGGTGTGGACGAGTATTTGGCGCTCTCTGCGGCCGGTGCTGGTGGTTCTGCCGCCGGTAGCGCGCAGGCGCGTGCAGCCTCCTCGGCGCAGGCTTCTGCTGAACCGGACACCCCTAAGGTCTCCGGTGCCGAGCTGCGTGCGGCGCAGAAAGAGTCCGGTGCGATTGAGCGCCGCCTCGCCAAGCTCGCTGCAGAGCAGGAGAAGCTCTCCGAGCAGATGAGCGCTCACGACGCCTCGGACTACGCCGGTTTGGCGGCGCTCGGCGAGCAGCAGCAGACACTTCAGGATGAGATTGACGAGCTAGAAATGCGCTGGCTCGAACTCTCCGAACTGCTGGGCTAACACCAGCTTCATGTGCCATATGTAACAGCGGATTTCTCATCTGCTTCTGCGGGATACCGCCTCGTTCCGGGGCGGTATCCCGTTACTATAGGTAGTAGCTTTTAACACTTTTAGGGAGCAATTTCCCCCCACCCTTATGAAGGTATCTATGCTCAACACTCTCAAACAGCTCAAACATCAGCATTTTCTGAAGCAGAAGACTAAGCGCCGCGCGGCACGCATCGAAAAGTTCCGCGCCTCCGGCGTCACCATTGGTGACGGCACCTACGTGCACCCCAGCTCCGAAATTCTTCCCGGTGCCCAGGTTGGCTCCGGTTGCTGGGTCAACCGCGATATCTTTATCGACCGCGCCGCACAGATCGGCGACCGCGTCTACCTGGGCCCGCGCGTCACCCTGTGCACCGCAAGCCACGAGATGGGTCCTTCCCGTCAGCGTGCCGGCGAAAATATTGAGGCCCCCATCGTGATTGGCGACGGTTCCTGGCTTGGACAGAATGTATCCGTTATCGCTGGCGTGACCATCGGAGCCGGATGCATGATTGCAGCGGGCGCCGTCGTTGTGTCTGATTGCGAACCGAATGGCCTTTACGCTGGTGTCCCTGCCCGCCGTATCAAGGAACTCGGTGAATAACATGAGCGAAAAGTACGAGTACGAGGCATCCGTCGTCATCCCCGCGTACAACGCGGCCCCCTTCATCACAACGCAGCTGGAAGCTCTAGCTAAGCAAACCACCACCCGCTCTTTTGAGGTGGTCATCAGCGATAACGGCAGTACCGATAACACCATCGCTCTGGTCGAAGCCTTCGACGCCCCCTATCCCCTCCGCTGGGTGGATTCCAGCAATATTAAGGGCCCGGCTAACGCCCGTAATGTCGGCGCATATGAGGCACGCGGCAAGATTCTCATCTACTGCGATGCAGATGATTTCGTGGAGCCCGAATGGGTTGAGGGGCACCTCCACCTGCAGGATTTGCACGGCCCCACCATCGGTGCGGGCGCTAACCTGCACGGATCCAACCCTCCCGAGGTACTGGAAGCCTACGGCATTCCTGCCGATGCCGATAAGGATATTCTGGAGAACCGTGGACTGATTGAGAGCATCGACAAACTCACACCCTTCGCGGGATTCCTCCCCTCACTCACCGGTTGTAACTTCTCGGTACCTCGCGAGGTTTACCTGGAGCACGGCGGAATGGACTGTAGCTACATCGCGGGTTCTGAGGAGACGGACTTCTCCTGGCGTTTGACGCTTGCGGGGGTCCCCTTCTACAAGACCCAGGAATCCCTCGTCAACTACCGCCTTCGCGCAACCCTTCGAGGTTTGTTCCACCAGCAGCGACGCTATCAGATTTACCGTGTGCTCCTGTGGCAGCGTTTCAAGGATCAGGGCATGCGCGGCCCCAGCCTCAAGTTCTCGGTGCTTGCCGCGCTGAAAGCCATCCCCATGATCTGCTTCTCCCCGTCGCATCGCGCTAAAGGACTTGCTCAGCTCGGCGGCAATCTTGGAGCGCTTGAGGGTATCTTCAAGTACCGTTTCCGCGGTGTCCCCGAGCGTCAGCTCATGAACAACCGCTAATCGCACATCAAAGAATGCCGGTCCTAGAGTGAATCTAGAACCGGCATTCTTCTATATAAGCGTTCCTCAACGCTTGCAGCTAACGGTGAATAGACTCAAAAACTTTCTCCCAACACCGAACAATATATTCAGGAGAGAAAATAGAGGACTTCTCAACACACAAAGCAGATTTTTTAGCTCGCAATTCATCGTCACCTATAGCCAAACGCAACTGCTTCGTTAGTGCCTCAACACTACGTTCTTCAGCAAGGTAGCCAACTTCAGGCAAATAGTCCAACAGTAGGTAACTGGAGGGGTAAGAAACCAACGGTGTACCAACGCGCATGCTCTCTTGCAAAGACATAGGGCCACCCTCAAAATCAGAGGCACCAATGGTCAACGACGCTTCGGCATAGGCTTCAAGTACCTGCTGGGAGTTCAACGGTCCGCCCACAACAATGCGTTCGGCAAGAGCCGGCTCCAGCGAAGCAACACGGTCCTTGATTTGCTGTTCCACATCCTGACTACCGCCACCGTTGAGTTTCAGAACCCACTCGGGGAACTCCTGCGCACACGCAATGAAGCTCTCCAGAATGCGCATGAGGCCTTTCTCCGCACCGTAGCGACCAACATACTGAACAACGGGTTTCTTCTGCTGAGCTACCTCCAGAACCTTCTTCTGGACTTCAGGGTCGATGAAAGCGTTAGGATTAGAGACCGCGTCAACCGGGCGCTTCAGCCACTCGGCAAAGCGCTCCGCATCTCCTTCAGAAAGCGCGATGAAGGAGTCATAGTAGCGCCCGATATCCTGAAGAGTCTTTTCACGAGTTGTACGGTGAAAGCTTTCGAAAGCACTATGGAATTCGTAGAGATACCCGATTCCCTGTTTCTGGTCTTTTCGTGCATAGTCCACCAGATATTCAGCAATATCAGTCATCGAGGTTAAAATAACGGTATCTTTACCCAGCGAGCGCAGGTAGCGGCTGGTGCGCACCGCGTTGTATCGGTCCCACAGAACGGTAAACGCCTTCTTAGCCGTCAGCACGGCGCCCAGCGGTCCAGGGTTGTTGTACACCAGCTTGTTGTGAGTGGTCTTCGAGACAAGCGAACCAGAACGAATAACAAAATCAGGGGTCACCGCATCAGGATTATCTCCCATATTGTCGTAGAGAGCCAGGTAGCTAACGTTATACCCTGCTTCTTCGAAAGCCCTACCCAAAATCCTGTTAACGGTCGTAATACCGCCGAGAAGGCTAAATCGGTCCTGGGCAATAACAATATTTTCAACCTTCATAAGATTCTCCCTTTCCACCAGAGAATACTAAAGTCAGTGAGTGATAAATCGTTATCTAGTGTGACAGATAGAAAAGCTATGCACTAGTCACTTCGGTAGCTACGGCGTGGTGGCCCGTAGCACGAAGAGCAGACGCAAGAGCCTCAGCCCGGGCCTGCGAAGAAGCCAGCAGAAGCACCGTCGGACCGGAACCGGATACCAGGGACGCATACACGCCCTCGCTATCGCGCAGGTTCAGGGTCTGTTCCAGCTGCGGGGCGCACGAAAGCGCGGGAGCCTGCAGATCGTTACGTAGCAGCGGCGCCAAGGAGGTGAGCGCCGCCTCCGAACCATCGTATGAGTTCAGAGCTTCCAGAAGCTCCGCGGGTTCCACCAGCTCACCGGAGGCGGGGTACAGCCCCGAGGCGCGGCCGATATCCAGTTGCTTGAACACGCTGGGGGTGGAGAGGCCAAACTGCGCGGCGACAATCACCAGGTGCAGAGGTTCTCGAGGCGCCGCAACATTCTGCAACTCGGTGCCGGTCCCCTGCCCCAGAGCAAGGGTCTGCCCGAGCGCAGCGCGCACGCTAAAGGGAATATCGGCGCCCAGCTGCGCGGCGAGACGTTCATAATCTGTCTGGGCCAACAGCGCACCGGTGCGACCGGTCGCGTGCAGGTAGTGGTCCGTAGCAATCAGCGCGGCGGCAGCATCAGCAGAGCCACCCGCCATGCCTCCTGCCACGGGCACAGCCTTCGCAATATGCAGGTGTAGTGCCGGGGCAGACTCAATGCCGTGCTCTGCGAGAATCAGCTCGGCGGCACGGTACACGAGGTTCCGCTCATCCATCGGCACAGTGGCAGGGTCGAACTGCCCCGCCTGCATCTGCTGATCCACCAGGGAGCCGGGCACAATATCCATGCTCAGGCTCAGCCCCGGTGTCTGCTTCAGCCCAGGTGTCTGCCCTTCAGAGACCGTGATGGTCTCCGTTAGAGAGACCGCCGCAAAAAGCGTAGTCAACGGGTGGTAGCCGTCCGGGCGGACATCCCCCACGGTGAGGTACAGATTGACCTTACCGGGGGCATCAACCGAAATAGCAACCTGGGAGGCGGTACTCATCAGCGCATACACCTTTCGCGCGGGAATTCGCGTGAGAACGTCAGTGAAAATTTAGAGCGGGAAGAAGCTACTGCGCTACAGGCTCAGCCGGAATAGTCAGCGAAGCCTCCGCAATGCGGATAAAGCCATGAATATCCAGCTTCTCACCACGTTCCGTCGGGGCGATACCGGCAGCCACCAGAATCTGCTCCGCACGCGCACCCGAACCCGCCCAGGAGCTCAACGCAGCGCGCAGAGTCTTACGACGCTGAGCGAAGGCTGCGTCCACAATCGTGAACACCAGGTCACGGTCAACGGTAGAGAGCGGCTCCTCGCGCATGCGGAAACCCACCAGGCCCGAGTTAATCTTCGGCGCAGGCCAGAACACGTTCTTGCCAATCACGCCCGCCTTATACACCTCGGCATACCAGTTAGCCTTCACCGAGGGCACACCATAGATCTTCGAACCCGGGGTCGCCGAAAGACGGTCGGCAACCTCGTCCTGAACCATCACCAGGGCGTGACGAATACTCGGGAACTGCGCAAACAGGTGCAGAAGCACCGGAACCGCCACGTTATAGGGCAGGTTCGCCACCAGAGCATCCGGGGTGCGGGGCAGCTCGGTGACCTTCAGGGCGTCCATGAGCACCACGTCAATATCGCCCGCCTTCTCGGGGCGGAACTTCTCAATCGTGTGCGGAAGCTGCTGAGCCAGCGGCGGGTCAATCTCAACCGCCACCATGTCCTTCGCAGCGTCCAGGATACCGAGGGTCAACGACCCCAGGCCCGGGCCGACCTCCAGCACCGTCTCCTCCGGTGAAATCTCTGCCGCGTTGACAATACGACGAATCGTATTGGGGTCAATCACAAAGTTCTGCCCAAGAGTCTTCGTAGGACGAATACCGAGCATCTCGGCAAGCTCACGAATCTCAGCAGGGCCGAGCAGGGGCAGATCGTTCACAGTGTTCCTTCGGTAGGCGTAGGGTTCTACATTCCAGATTACCGTGCCAGGCGGCGCTTCACATCTTCAACGGTAGACAGCAAGGCGTTCTTAGCGTTGGCCAAACGGGCCTTCGGCGCTAGCAAAACACGCAAGCGACCAATAATGTTGTTAGCTCGCAGACCCCTATACAGCGTTTCAACGTGGCGAGTACCGAGGTCCTCGATAAGGCTAGAGCCTTCCCAATCGCATAGGCCGGGCTGTACGTAGCGCACGTCCATGCCCCATTCCTCGTACAGGGGGTAATCATCAGCCACGGTACCCGGCGTTCCCTTATCAAAATTCTTCAGAAGAAGTTCAGCACCGGAACGCGAAATTAGGTATAGACCAGTACCGGTCAAGCGGGTCAGACTGTACTTCCTGCCCATACGGTATTTACCGTATACGAACGGAGAGAGCAAAGAGATACGAGGATATTTCACCCGCGGGTTCATCTTACCCGCTTCGAGCGCGAATGCATCACAGAGATTAACCATCTGGACTTGCGGGTACTTAGCAATAATATTCTGCACTACGGGTTCAGCATCTGCGGAGATAATAATGTCGTCCTCAGCAATGAGGGCCCAGTCAGCATCGCTTGCCAGAAAATCACGCCACATATTCAGGTGGCTGAGCATACATCCTCGTTCGGCGTTCTTCGGGTCACGATGCCAACGGGATCGAAAAAATTCGATATCAAATTCTTCATCAGTGACATGGCCGTCAAGGTTATCTACGGCAGAGTAGCGCACAAAATCTTGGGCAGGCGCACCCGCCGAATAGAAAGATTCAAAGCGATTCTTATTGTCCATGCCAAGGACGTATTTTAGGACTTTTGCCATGATGTTCCCTTTTCTGTGGCACACCCATACAGCCTTTACGCGCAACAGTATAAGCTCGTTATGAGTTGCCGAAATGTTGACTCTGCAATAGCGGGTACGAGGCGCACCGAAAACGCACAGGCACCACGACATACCGCCTAGTCAGTGAGTGAATGATATATAAAATACCCTATCACCCATAGCTAAGATAGCCCCAGTAATTGGCGCACAGATTCCTGTTATGTCTCACACTTTGCATACGACCTTACGCACGAGAGCTAAAAACACTCACAAAAAGTCCCTCTCCACCACATATGTGGCGAAGAGGGACTTCGCAAAGAGGCTTACTTACTTCACTTTACCCAGGCGTTGCTTGACCTCATCGAGGGTCGCGTCCAGAGCATTCTTCGCATTCACCAAACGCATCTTCGGAGCCAATGCAATACGCAAACGATCCAGAGCACTCGACCCCTGCTGGTTCTCAGCCAGCATCTCCAGGTGGCTCTTACCGGATTCCAGGATGACGCTACTACCCTCCCAATCGCACAGGCCCGGCTGCACAAAACGCACATCCACACCCCACTGCTGGTACAGCCTATAATCATCAGCCACAGTACCCGGCGCCTTACCCTCAAATTGCTTGAGCAACAGCTCGGCACCCGAACGGGAAATCAGGTACAGACCGGTGCAGCCCAGGCGGGTCGAACCGTACAGCTTACCCATACGGTACTTACCGTGCACAAAAGGAGACAGCAGAGACAGGCGAATGTAGTCCACGCGCGGGTTCATGGTACCCGCCTTGAACGAGTACGCATCGCACAGGTTCACCAGCTGAACCTGCGGGTACTTGGTGATGATTGCGTTCACCACCGCCTCAGCATCCGGAGAAATAAGGATGTCGTCCTCAGCAATCAGAGCCCAGTCAGCATCCGATGCGACAAAGTCCTCCCACATCTTCACGTGGCTGAGCATGCAGCCGCGCTCAGCCGGAGTGGGGTCACGATGCCAGCGGGTGCGGAAAAGCTCAACATCAAATTCGTCATCGGTCACATGATTATCACGGTTATCCACCGCAGAATACGGCACAAAGTCCTTCGCGGGCTCGCCCACCGAATAGAACGATTCAAATCGGTTCGCGCCATCCAGGCCCAGAACATACTTCAGAATCTTTGCCATAGTGTCCTCCTAAAGCACCAGCCACGGGGTGCTCAACATAAACTCTTGCAGGGATGTTTGCAGCACCAATTTTTGAACACATTATTGAAGCACCATATGTGCCTAAATAGTGCAGACCAGATCATGGCATAGCTGTTTGAGTGAGTTATTTGTAGTCGCTACAGTCTAGCACGCAGACACGCGCCGCGAGGCAACTCAGAGTAATTATCCGCTACAAAACTGTACGCACCTACCACTGCCCGTAAACCCGCTCCGAATTCTCACGGATACGGCGGCAGAGCGCCTCCAGCCCCTCACCGCGGTGCGCCGCCATGAACCGCACCGTGTAATTCGTCATGTAGGACGCATTCGGGCGGCCACGGAACGGATGCGGGGTCAAGAACGGCGCATCCGTCTCAGCCAGCATCAGCTCCGGGCGAGCCATCGCCAACGACTCCTGAATACCCTTCGAGTTCTTGAAAGTCACCGTGCCGGCAAAGCTCATGTACCAGCCGCGCTCATTGCAGATCGCGGCAAGCTCCGGGCCACCCGAGTAGCAGTGGAACACGGTACGTTCCGGCGCACCCTCTTCATCCAGGATGCGCACAACATCCTCGTGCGCGTCGCGGTCGTGAATCTGCAGCGCCAGATTGTGCTTCTTCGCAATGCGGATATGCTCGCGGAAGCTGTAGTGCTGCGCCTCCTTACCCTCTTCACCGGTACGGAAATAGTCCAGGCCGGTCTCACCAATAGCGCGCACGCGGTCGGCGGTGGCGAGCTCGTCGAGGGTGGCGAGCGCCGCCTCCAGCTGACCGGTTGCAGCCAGCTCGGGGGCGGTGTTGGGGTGAATCGCAATGGCGGCGAGGACACGCTCATCAGCCTGCGCGGCGGCGACCGCGTACAGGGAGGAGGGGATATCGCATCCGACTTGCACGATAGCGGCGATGCCGAGCTTTTCACCGGCGTCGAGTGCGTCGCGGGCGCTGATTTCTACTTCGCCGTCGAGCAGGTCCATGTGGGTGTGGTTATCCACGATGGGGTACGGCAGCGGCTCGGGGGCGGGCGGGAAGACCAGGTTGCGGCTGCGGCCATTCTCGCCGGTGGTGGAGCGGCGGCGGGTTCCTTCTCCGCCTTCGGCGTCGCTGATGCCGGTGTAGAGTTCCGCCTGATAGGGTGCGGGTACTTCACCGGGCACCGGCTCCCAGCCGTTAGGCAGGGCGGTTGCCCGAAGTGCCGCGGGGGTGGGCAGGGTGTAGTTCGCCAGGGCGGCGAGGGAGTTCAGGTACTCCTGGGTGATTTCAGGACCGGGGTGGCTCTGACACATTGATAAATCCTCGGATAAAACTGCAGGGCAAAGCTGGGGGTAAAGCTGCGCGGTGATTCTGGGTTATTCGGAACGGGCAGCCAGTGCTGCCTCGTACAGATCACGCTTGGAGGTGCCGGTCTCGGCGGCGACCGCGGCGCAGGCGCTCTTGAGGCGCTCACCGCCCGCTACACGGTCGAGGACCAGCTGCACTACATCCTGCGCTTCGGGGGTTTCGGGGGCTTGTGCGCCTTCAACGATAATGACGATTTCGCCGCGGACGCGTTCAGATTCCGCCCATTCGGCGAGCTCTGCCAGGGTACCGCGTCGAACCTCTTCGTGGAGCTTGGTTAGCTCACGGCTGACCGTTCCGCGGCGGTCGGCGCCGAAAGTCTGCACGAAGTCTGCCAGGGTTGCGGCGGTGCGGTGCGGGGATTCGTAGAAGATCATGGTGCGCTCCTCCCCCGCCAGCGATGCGAGGCGGCGGGTGCGCTCGGAGCCCTTGCGGGCGAGGAAACCTTCGAAGGTGAATCGTCCGGTGGGCAGGCCGGAGAGCGCGAGCGCGGTCAACGCTGCGGAGGGGCCGGGCACCACGGTGACGGGCAGGTCGGCTTCTGCGACGGCTGCGGCGGCAACGTAGCCGGGGTCGGAGATGGTGGGCATGCCCGCATCCGAGAGCAGCAGCACACGCTGACCGTCCTGTACCGCTTGCACGATGGTTTCGCTGCGTTCGGCTTCGTTGTGGTCGTGGTTGACGATGATGCGGCCGCGGGTGCGCACGCCAAGCCCGGAGGCGAGGGTTCGTAGCTTGCGGGTGTCTTCGACGGCGATGAGGTCTGCGGTGGCGAGGGCTGAGCGCAGTCGGTCGGAGGCGTCGGCGAGGTTGCCGATGGGGGTGCCGCCGAGGATGAGCACGCCGCCTTCTTCGGAGGTAACGGCGGTGTCAGCAGCGTCAGCAGTGTCAATCTCGGGTGCCTCGACCGTTTCTGAGGGGTCGGCGGTTTCTTCGGTGTATTCTGCGGGTGCGGTCATGGCAGGCCTCGTGTCTGTGTCTGGTCTTCGTGTACCCACTAAGTGTAACGCCCGCACTCTGTCCGCTGTCGGGTGGGATTGCCGGGTGAGCTTGCCGGGCGGGGTTGCCGGTACAAGCAGCTGGTGCGGGCGGGCTGCGGTGCGTCATATAAGCCGTTCACGGGCTGAAATGGTGCATCGTGCGTTCTGACCCTTTAGGATTGATGGGGTGAAGATACCTAAGCTACTTTCTCCCGCATCTGCCGCTCCAGCCGCTCCGGCTGATTCGACCCGCTCTTCGTCTGAACGTGGTCGTTACAGCCTCGATTCTCTGCTGGATGCGCTCGCTGTTGCCTATATTCGTGCCCCGCGTTGGGGTTGGTTGGCGCCTGCATTGATTGTGCTGGTTGCCGGTATTCTGCGTTTTTATAATTTGGCGCATCCGAATGCCATTGTTTTTGATGAGACGTACTACGCCAAGGATGCCTATTCGTATGTGCATTATGGCTATGAGTTGAGCTGGTCGAAGGACGCTAATGCTTCCTTCGCGGCCGGCCACCCGTCAGGCCTGTTGACGGATTCGCCGGAGTATGTGGTGCATCCGCCGTTGGGTAAGTGGATGATTGCCGCGGGCATGGCAATCTTTGGTGATAATAATCCCTTTGGCTGGCGTGTTTCTGCTGCGGTGATTGGCACCCTGTCGGTGGCGTTAATTGCGTATGCTGGCTGGTTGCTGTTCCGTTCGATGACGGTGGCGACTATTGCGGCACTGCTGGCTGCTGTGGATGGTCTGATGCTGGTGGAGTCTCGTTTGGCTCTGCTGGATATTTTCCAGATGTTCTGGATTCTTGCGACTTTTGTGTGTCTGGTGCTTGACCGTATTCAGGCGCGGCGCGTGCTGGCGCGCAATATTGCGGAGGCGGCACGTCAGAATAGCGGCGTGCTTCCGCCGATGCCGTGGGGCCCGAGCATGGGTCTGCGCCTGTGGCGTTTCGCCGCCGGTGTATGTGCCGGTGCCGCGGTGGGCGTGAAGTGGAATTCGTTGTTCTTTATTGCGGCGATGGGTCTGCTGACGGTGTTCTGGGATATTAATGCTCGCCGTATTGTGGGTCTGAACAAGTGGGGTTTGACGGCGCTGGTGCGTGACGGCATCCCCGCGTTCTTCCAGATGATTGGTGTGGGTCTGCTGGTGTATCTGAGCACCTGGGCGGGCTGGTTCCAGTCATCGAATGCGTATTTCCGCCGCTGGGCGGTTGAGAACCCGGGCAAGGGTGTCATGTGGCTTCCTGAGGATTTGCGTTCTCTGTGGGAGTACCATGTCTCGGCGTTTAAGTTCCATTCTGGTTTGAGCAGCCCGCATACGTATTCTTCGCAGGCGTGGCAGTGGCTGGTTTTGGGCCGCCCGACCTCGTACTACTATGAGTCGCCGAAGCTGGGTTCTTCTGGCTGTACCGTGAAGTCCTGTTCCGAGGCTATTTTGAATATCGGTAACCCGGCGATTTGGTGGGCTTTTATTCCGGCGATTATTGTGGCGCTTCTGGTTCTACTACTGAAGCGGGATTGGCGTTTTGGTGCGTTGCTGGTTGTGTTCGGTGCGGGCTATTTCCCGTGGTTTATGTACCCGAATCGCACGATGTTCTACTTCTACGCCCTGTCTTTTGAGCCGTTCCTGATCCTGCTGTTGGCGGGTGTTTTGGGTCTGGTGCTGTCGGGTGCTCGCGGTTCGGTGTTGCGTGCTCGTTTGGGCGTGACGCTGGTGGCGATTTACCTGGTGGGTGTGCTGGTGTTGAGCGCGTACTTTATGCCGTTGTGGACTGCTCAGGTGATTCCGTATGAGCAGTGGTATTCGCATATGTGGTTTAAGTCCTGGATTTAGGCTCGGTTTTTGGGTTTGGGTTTTAGGCTCGGGCGATGCGAGCTTGGGTATAGCGAAGGGGGCTGGGTTCTACCGTGGGTAGAGCCCTGCCCCCTTCGTTATGCCCTTTCCGCGTTGGTTCGTGCGGTGAAGTGGCTGATGTTTTTTAGTTGTCGCCGACGCGTGTGTTAGTTGTCGCCGACTCGTGCGGAGGCGAGCTTGACGCGCAGTTCCTGGCGTTCCTGGCGGCGGCGTTCTGCCTTGAGCTTGCGGTATTTGGTGGGCCAGGTGGTCACGAGCAGGAGCGTAATCTGCGCGGCAACGAGGAGCGCTACGGCGATTGCCGCATCGATCCAGAATTGCGGCGGGTAGAGGCGGATGAGGGAACTTCGTACGGAGAACTCCCAGTTGCCCTGCGGGAAGAACACCCGGTGGAAGGTGGCGAACAGCCATTCCCAGCCGAAGACACCCACAACGCCGAGTACCGCGATGAGTCCCAGAGTAATCCATGCGCCGCTAAAGAGGCTGCGGCGGATGGTTCCAGGGGCGCGCTCGCGCAGGGAGATGCTGCTAAAGAGCGTCAGCAGGAAGAGCGCGGCAACGGCTACCGTGGCGATGAGCAGTACCCACTTCACGTCGTGCATGTGGTTCACTTCTGCTTCGGTGAAGGCGAGGGTATTGTCGGCGCCGGTGGTGACGCGGGCAAGGTATTCTCGCGGCGCGAAATTGTTGATGTAGTCCACGCCGTAGGAGCCCAGGCGCATCCTCTCGACCAGGTAGTAGCCGTAGCTGTCTTCGGGGAATCCGGGTCGGTGGTATTCGAGCCAGAGGAAGGGCGCGGAGGCTACGGTGCGGATCGCGATCATGAGTACGGTCAGCGGTACGGTGAGCGCGATGAGGGTTGCGCGGAGCTTGAGGAAGCGCGGGGTGTCTTCCACGGCGTCTTCGCGTGCTGCGACGCGTTCTGCTGCTTCGGGCGAGGCTGCCAGGGAGGACAGCGGCGCGTTGGGGTCTGCCACCGCGTGGGTGTGACCGGTGCGGGTGGTTTCGGTGCGGTACTTGCGTCCGGCGGTGGAGGCGCTTGCCGCCTCCACGGTAGCGACGGTTTCTGCTTCGGCCGCCTTTTCAGCTTCTGCTGCTGCAGCGGCTTCTGCTTCGGCGGCCTTCTGCATGGTTTCGCGGTTGAGGTCGCTGAGCGTCGGGTTTTTGGGAGTGCTCTGCGAGTCGCGGACGAGGGGTACGAAGCCGGTGGAGACGTTGGTGCGGGTGCGCACGCGGGTGCCGACGCCCTGTTCGCGTAGTTTGCTGCGTGCGGGGACGACGGGTACGTTTCCGGTGGGCAGGTCGGGTTCTTCGGCGACGGTGGGTACGTCTGCTGCGATGCGTCCAAAGGCGCCGGTGTGCGGTGCCGGTTCACTGGTTTTAGTTTCGGTGCGTCGGGCGTGGAGTAGTTCTTCGGTGCTGGTGCGGCGGATGGCCGGGCGCAGTGCGCCCCACATTCCTCGGTGTGTTTCTTTGGTCATGGATCTCGCGTTCTTTTCGAGTGAATGGTGTTTGAGTGAGTTGCGGGTGTCTGTACTATCTGCCAGTTTCTCATACGCAAAGAACCTTCCGCATGAATTAGCGGAAGGTTCTTTGCATTCGGGTGTTTAAATCTTGGTTTTGACTTCTAGGATTCGGTGGTGTCCTGAACGGGTACCTTGTAGACCACTCGCCAACCCTGGGGTGCCGTCAGCCGTGCAGCGTGATGGTCGCAGAGGTCGTAGGCGTGGGGTTCGCGAAATTCTGAGAGTGCGTCGATAAGTGCCGTGGAGTCTGCGTAGGAGTAGTGGAGAGTAACAGTCGCCTCTCGCTGGCAGGTCTGGCGGGAGCACAGTCGTGCGGTCTGCATGTAGATGGTACCTTCCTGGCTTAGCTCGCCTGCTTGCGCAGTCGGCGGCGTTCACGTTCTGACAGCCCGCCCCAGATTCCGAAGCGCTCGTCATTGTCCATTGCATATTGTAGACACTCTTCACGCACGGGGCATACACCGCACACCCTTTTGGCGTCTCGGGTGGAGCCGCCTTTTTCGGGGAAGAAGGCTTCAGGGTCGGTCTGGGCGCAGAGCGCTTCAGCTTGCCAGGCGAGTTCTCCGTCTTCGCCTTCGGTTCCGTAGAGCCCTGCCGCTGCGGTCCATACGTCGGTGCAGGCAGGCATGTTTCGTTCTGCGTCTGTGAGAAAGGCGTCGGCGGCTTTTTCGAGGGGGTGAGTGGGATTCATGCTACGGTGCTGAGCGCCTGATGCGCGCGCGGCCGCGACAGAGCGGTCGGATGCAATGTAGGAGCCCATGGGTTTTCCTTCCGTGTTCTCATTGTGAGCTTAATGAGTCTGCGGATCCGTCGTGGACGGAATCTTCGTGTGTATGGTGTGGCATGGTTTGCTGTGGCCTCTACGGTCCCTTCCAGAGCAAACACGCTTATATATCTATTAGACGTGCGACACGCCGTTTCGTCAAACTAGACTAAAACAATATTTAGATGTATGTGTTAGAGACGCCATATTTAATGTGAATTTGACCTTTATATATTTTTGCGCACGCTACTTGCCCTCGCTCACACCTAAGGGCAACCTCAGATTCCCCCTACTCAAGGCATGGTTTCCACCGCTTGCAAATTCCGCATCTTGACCGCAAATAATAAGGGCTCGTGACGACCACCCCACCCACCCCACCTCGGGCACAGGGGAAAGAACTCAATAATTAGATAAGAAAAACTTATCTTTTCCCCATGCGGTTTCTGAATATTTTTTCGAGGCATTGCGAAGCATTTACATTTCCACTTTATATTTATGCCATATTCCAAAATGAGGCATTAGGACTATCAAACATTTTGAGTCATTAGGTTTTTTAAGACACCCTTAGACGCTTTTACCTTACCCCTGTATTTTTTAGCGTCGAGCGCACTCTCCCTGACCGCCCTTCCCACGTGCGGTAGAGCAAGGTACGGTAGAGTGAAACCCATGGTTACTCTCTCCCCCACCGGCGCGTCCGCACCCACGACTCTGAACCGTTTCTTCGAGAAACTCAGCACTCAGCAGACCCCCGCCCTCATCTGGTATTCGGCTGCAGGCGAGCGCATTGAGCTCTCCGGCAGGGTCCTCATGAACTGGGTAGACAAGAGCGCAAACCTGCTGGTTGAAGAGTGCGAACTGGCACCCGATGAAGGTTTTGACCTGCAGGCTCCGCTGCACTGGCGCACCATTGTTCTGGGTCTGGCGGCGCTGCGCGTGGGCGCGATCCTCGATCAGGACGAGCCGCTGGTTGCGGCGGTCTGCACCGAGCAGGAGGCGGGCTACACGAATGACCCCGCGTACCTTCTGGCGGTTGAGCGTGCACCGTTGGCGCTTTCCTACACCGGCGATTTGCAGGCGCTGGCTTCGCACGCCGAGGAGGTGCTCGATTACTGCGCCCTGGTGCGTAGCTTTGGCGACCAGTACTCGGGTCTGCTTCCCGATGATTCGGCAGAAATCATTGAGGGTTTCAGCTATGCGGAAGCCTACGAGCAGGTTCTTACGCAGGCGCAGAACTACCGCACGGCGGGACATACGCTACCTTCGGGGCAGCGGGCGCTCGCGCTGGAGTTGAGCCCCGACTACGGTTTTGATGCCTCGGAGGCGACCCTGAGCACACTGCTGGAGGTACTAGCTATTTTGGCTTCGGGGCATGCGGTGTTTGTGGCTGACCCGAGCGTGGACTGGCAGGACGGGCAGCTGGCGTCTCTGATGGTTGCCGAGCGTGCGGTGGAGATTCCCCGCGCGTAGCTTCTCAGCCCTGCGGCGCCGGTGGCGCCTCTCCCCTGCTACCTGAAAAATCGCATGGAAGGCTAACGCCCGCACGGAGCGTCAACAAACACAGCACCATCAAGCACAGCGTCAATAAACATATAGGGCTTTAAATGATTCATCCCCCGATACCGTTCGTATCGGGGGATGAATCGTTATATCACGTTCTAACTATGCCGCTTCTACAATCCGAGAAGCTTAGGAGTTCTGGGAACCGGGCTTCGACTGTGCCTCGGGTGCAGCCGCCTCAGAGCGTGCCTTCTGCTTGGTGGGTTCTTCGCCGTCAAGAATTGCGGCGGCTTCATCAAACATGCGGCCGAGCTCCTCATGATCGGTGCCTTCACCGTCTTCAACCTTCTGGCGGTGCGAACCGTACACCCAGAAGCGGTAGAGGAAGTAGCGAAGAATGGTGCCCAGAATGGTACCGATGATCGTACCGGAGATGAAGGATGCCTCGGGGGTGCGCAGGTTCAGCACGTAGGTACTGAATGCCACGCAGCCGGCCTCAACGAAAATGCCCAGCAGGTTCACCAGACCAAACTCGATGGCTTCGCGCTTCCAGTTCTCGGAGCGGGAGTCGCGGAAGGTCCACAGGCGGTTCATGAGCCAAGAGAAGATGGTTGCGACAACACTCGCTACAACCTTCGCCTTGGTGTGGGACTCCGACATGATGGTCATCATCAGCACCCACACCGTCACAGAGTTCACGATGAAGGCGGCGCCGCCCACGGTACCGAACTTGAGCACCTCAATACCGTAGCTATCCCAGAGGGATTTCAGGCGTTCGGTAATAGTCGGTTTCGTCTGTGCGCTCATGCGGGACCTATCTAGCGGGGTTTTATCGGAGAAAAAGGTGCCGATGCTGCGACGGTGAGCGTTGGTTACGTTGTCACTGCGTGGTGCTTCAGCCTCTTTTACAAGCTCTTATATGTTAGTACAGTCCCGGTGCGTTGTTCGTCCCTTTGGGAGTTTTTCCACGGACCTCTCAGCTACCGGGTGACTCTTTTCATCATGCGCTGATAGTTTCGTCTCTGCCTGACCGCGCAGAAGGCAGGTTTTTACGGTTTCTTTCCGGTATTCACGCCCAAATATTGGGCTCTGAAGCCCAGTTGAACCCATTCTGTGACCTTAATGTGGTCTTGCTCCCATGAACACTCCGAACCCGGTACACTTAGGTGATGTGACTTACCCTGTGACTGGACCCGTAATTGGTGTCATCGGCGGCGGCCAGCTGGCCCGCATGATGGCTCCCGCAGCAACTAACCTTGGCCTCGACCTGCAGATTCTCGCGGAGGCGCCCACCGTCGGCGCCGTGGCAGCGGTGCGTACCGCGCCCGTCGGGGATTACAAGGATTTGGACACCCTCCGCGAATTTGCTCGCGGCAAGGATGTCATCACTTTCGACCATGAGCATGTGCCCACTGAATTTCTGCGCACTCTCATGGAGGAGGGCGTGAATGTACAGCCCCACCCGGAGGCTCTGCAGTACGCACAGGATAAGCTCCTGATGCGCCAGGCCGTTGAGCGTCTGGGTCTGCCGAACCCGCGCTGGGCTCAGGTGAGCACTCTGGACGAGCTGCTCGCCTTCGGCGATGAGATTGGCTGGCCCGTGGTGCTGAAGACCCCGCGCGGCGGCTACGACGGCAAGGGCGTGCTCGTCCTGGATTCTCCCGAGGAGGCTCGCGAGCGTAGCACTGAATGGTTTGAGCAGTTGCCTTCCCGCACTGATTTCTCCGCTCTACTGGCTGAGGAGAAGGTGCCCTTCACTCGTGAACTTTCCGCGCTGGTGGCTCGCCGTGAAAGCGGCGAGGTGCGCCCCTGGCCGGTCGTTGAGACCATTCAGGTGAACTCCATCTGCGATGAGGTCATTGCCCCCGCTCAGAATCTAGACCCCGAGGTTGCTGAAGCCGCTGCCGCTGCCGCGGTCACTATTGCCTCCGAGCTGGGCGTGACCGGTGTGATGGCTGTTGAGATGTTTGAGGTTCCCGACTCTCCCGCAGGCTTCTACATCAACGAGCTGGCAATGCGCCCGCACAACACCGGCCACTGGACTCAGGACGGCTCGGTGACCAGCCAGTTCGAGCAGCACCTGCGTGCTGTGCTCGACCTTCCACTGGGTGATACCTCCGTGCTGGAGGGTGTTGCCGTGATGAAGAACTACCTGGGCGGCGAGAACGAAGATATCTTTGGCGTCTACCCGCTGGCGCTTTCGGCTGAACCGCGCGCAAAGATCCACTTCTACGGCAAGGAGACTCGTCCGGGCCGCAAGATTGGTCACGTGAATATTTCTGGCACGGTGGCTGAGCTTGAGGCGCTGCGCCATAGCGCCGCGAATGCCGCCTCCATTTTGCGTGACGGCCGCCCCCTGTAGCCCTATTTTTAGCCGGTGCGTGGGGTGAGCACATCATCCTGCGTATCCGACGCACCCTATTGATGGTGGTTCGCCACCGCATCCTGAAAGGATATGAGGATTATGTCTCAGTCTCCCTATAATTCTTCCCAGCCCATTGTTGGCATTGTGATGGGTTCGGATTCGGACTGGTCGGTCATGGAGGCCGCAGCCGAGGTTCTGGACGAGTTCGGCATCCCTTACGAGGCTGATGTTGTTTCTGCACACCGCATGCCCGAGGACATGATTGAGTACGGCAAGAAGGCTCACAGCCGCGGTATTCGCGTGATTATTGCTGGCGCCGGCGGCGCCGCTCACCTGCCCGGTATGCTCGCTTCCGTCACCGCTCTGCCTGTGATTGGTGTTCCGGTGCGTCTGAAGAACCTCGAGGGCATGGACTCGCTGCTGTCGATTGTTCAGATGCCCGCCGGTGTTCCGGTAGCTACCGTCTCCATTAACGGTGCTCGCAATGCGGGTCTGCTGGCTCTGCGTATTCTGGGTTCGGGTACCGATGCGTTTGCTCAGCAGGTTCACGCTGATTTGCGTCAGTTCTCTCAGGATCTGCGCCAGACCGCGATGGACAAGGGAGCCGCTCTGCGCACCCGAGTTGCCGAGGCGAAGGCTAAGGCAGCGGCCGAGCGCGAGGCGGAGGAGAGCTCCTCCGCCCCCCGCCCCGCTTCTGCTCCCGAGGCCTCGTCGGAGCCCCAGGCTTACGTTCCCTAAGCTCGGATACACTAGAAGTATGAGCAATATTCTTCAGTCCGATATTTGGGCACGTTTTCAGGAATCTAATGGTCACACCGTAATCCGTAAGAGCGGTAACGGCTGGTCGTACCTTGCAACCGTTGAGGGCGGCGCTACCGGCCGCTACCTGTACAGCCCGTACGGACCGGTCGCCTCCAGCGCTGTGGCTTTTGATGAGGCTCTCGCGTCATTGAAGGAAGAGGCTGCGAAGCTTCGTTGCCTGTTTGTGCGCATTGAACCCACTGAATCCGCTATTTGGGGCGATCAGGATGCGGCTACTTTCCTGGCTCGTCGCGGCGCGGTTCTGGCTCCTCGCCAGGTGCAGCCTTCGCACACTCAGATTATTGATCTTTCGGGCTCTGAGGACGAAATCCTCAAGGGAATGATCCCCAGTTACCGTAATCGTCATCGTAATCTCCACAAAAAGGGCGTGACCGTTGAGGTTTCGACCAATCCCTCGGATATGACGATTCTCTTCGGCTTCCTCGAGGAAACCGCGGACCGTAACGGTTTTAACCGTCAGCAGGATGAGTACCTGATGCAGGTTGCTCGCGTGCTGATGCCCGCCGGTGCGGCGTCCCTGTACATTGCGAAGCTGACCGATGAGAACGGTGAGAGCACCCCGATCGCGGCGGCGTTTGTGTACGATTCGGATGACACCCGCACCTACGCGCACGCTGCGGCTTCTTTTGAGCACCGCAACCTTAGTGCAGGTGTTGTGGTGGTGACGAACTTTATCCTGGACGCTAAGCGTAAGGGTCTGAAGTACGTTGACCTCTTCGGTATTGCGCCGGAGGATCAGCCGGATCACGAGTGGGCTGGTTTCACGAAGTTCAAGAAGTCCTTCGGCGGCGAGTCGGTGGAGTACCCGGGTACCTGGGATGTTCCGGTAACCTCGTTGGGTTACCGCGCCTACACGCTGGCGTACAAGGCTCGTCCGGCAGTTCGTGATGCTGTGTCGAAGGCGAAGGCGAAGGTTCAGTCTTTCCGCTCTCGCTAACGGGTTCAGGCTCGTCCTTACTGGGGCGTATCCTGAGAACTAAAAGCTAAATACATGAGGGAGCCGCCCTCACCGAGTTCTTCGGTGGGGGCGGCTCCCTGTGTATGTATGTGCAATGTTTGAGGAGTCTTAGCGCGGCTCCTCAGCCCTTGCGGGGGCGAAGATTACTGCCCTTCGAGGATTACTGCGCTTCGAGGATTACTGCGCTTCGAAGATTACTGCTCTTCGGGGCTCTTGGTGTGCGAGAGAATCTCGCGCAGGCGGGAGAGGCGGTGCTCTGCCTCGACGGTACGCACGGTACCCGAGGAGGAACGCATAACCAGCGACTGGGTGGTCACAACGTTCTTGCTGTAGCGCACGCCGCGCAGCAGCTTGCCGTCGGTGATACCGGTTGCGGCGAAGAAGCAGTTGTCGCTGGTGACCAGGTCGTTGGTGGTCAGCACACGGTCGAGGTCGTGGCCGGCTTCCAGTGCCTTTTCACGTTCTGCCTCGTCGGTCGGTGCCAGGCGGCCCTGGATGACGCCACCGGTTGCCTTGATAGCGCATGCTGCGACAACACCTTCGGGGGTGCCGCCGGTGCCGAGCATGAGGTCCACGCCGGTGTTTTCGCGGCAGGCTGCGATAGCGCCGGCGACGTCACCGTCGAGGATGATGCGGGTACGGGCGCCGGCCTCGCGAATCTCCTGGATCAGCTTGGCGTGGCGGGGGCGGTCCAGCACGCATACGGTCAGCTCGCTGACCTTCTTGCCCTTAGCCTTAGCGACCAGGTGCAGGTTCTGCTTGACGGGCAGGCGCAGGTCGACGAACTCTGCGGCTTCGGGGCCGGTGACCAGCTTCTCCATGTAGAACACTGCGGAGGGGTCGAACATGGTGCCGCCGTCTGCCACAGCAATCACGGAGAGGGCATTGTCCATGCCGAGTGCGGTCAAGCGGGTACCGTCGATGGGGTCAACCGCCACGTCGAGGGAGGGACCGGAGCCGTCGCCGACGTTCTCGCCGTTGTACAGCATGGGAGCCTTGTCCTTCTCGCCTTCACCGATGACAACGGTGCCGTTGAAGTTGACGGTGGAGAGGCGGTAGCGCATTGCGTCTACGGCTGCACCATCTGCGAGATTCTTTTCGCCTGCGCCGACCCAGGGGCCTGCAGCAATTGCTGCTGCCTCAGTCGCGCGGACCAGTTCCATTGCGAGGTTGCGATCGCCGTGGTTGTTGTTCGTAGTCATAGACTCACCTTCGAGATTTCTGAATACACCGTCGGCTGGCTGGTTCTTTCCAGCACGAAGTCGCCGACGCAGTAGTGCTCCTTTCAGGATAGCGCGCGGGCGCTTCGTTTTTCTTGTTCTGAACGAGTTTGCGTGCGTGTTGACTTTAAGGTGAGCAGATGCGGCAAATTGGTGAGGGCTGCGTCTCTCTTCGGCGCTTCATACGCTCTGAGGCACTGATTTTGGGTGTTGTGAAGGCGTGCCAAACTAGCTATTTTTCGCATATTTAAGGCATATTTGAGGTAGGTTCTTTCTCCGGGAGGCTCCCGGCAAGGAGCTGAGCTTCAGCGCGAGCGCCTGAAGCCCCATATACCCGTTCGCAGATTCGCTGGCTCCGACGGCACGCGTTATCTGTACTTGTCCGCTAAGGAGCATCACATGGCTGGCATCCAACCGACTCCCGCAGAAGCATGGAAGCGTCTGAAGGACGGTAACCGCCGTTTTGTTGAGGGCAGCAACGAGCACCCCAACCAGGACACGATTCGCCGTACCGACCTGGCATCGGGTCAGTTCCCGTTCGCCTCGATTTTCGGTTGCGGTGACTCTCGCCTCGCGGCAGAGATTATTTTTGACCTGGGCCTGGGCGACGCGTTCGTGGTGCGTACCGCCGGCCACGTCTTGGAGAATGCCGCGCTCGGTTCGTTGGAGTACGCGGTTGATGAGTTTGAGACCCCCATTGTGATGGTTCTCGGTCACGACTCCTGCGGTGCTGTGACTGCGGCCAGCAAGTCCCTGGAGTCCGGCGAGATGCCGCACGGCTTCATCCGTAACCTGGTGCAGCACATCCTGCCTTCGGTGATGTCTCCGAAGCTGCCGGAGAACCCGGTCGTCAACGACATGGTGCGTGAGCACACCCGCCAGACCGCCATCCGAATTATTGAGCAGTCCCACATCATTTCGGATGCGGTGGTTGAGGGCAAGGTCGCCGTGATTGGTGTCTTCTACCATCTGAAGGAAGGTAAGGCGGAGCTGGTGTTCAGCTCGCAGGACCTGACCCTGCCGGAGGAGAAGAACGACGCGCAGAACCCGCCGACTCAGGCGCTTCCGGTGGTCGTGAAGACTCCCCCGCGCGTTGTGGTTGCGGAGAACCTGGACTAGGTTTCCTCTTCTCCGCTCATTACGAGCCTTAGCGCGAGAACCCACATGCTCGCACTTAACAACAGATTTTTCTATGGGATACCCCCGCCACGGTAGCATGTTCGCACATCTACCGGGGCGGGGTTTTTACGCGCCTTCTCACGCCTCAAAATTTATGAGCGTTTTTCCTCTTTTGACACCTTTTCGAGGCGACGTAAGCCACTTTGAACGCCTATCCTAGAGATATGGCTGAAAACATTGAATACCGCATTGAACATGACACCATGGGCGAAGTTCGCGTTCCGGCTGATGCACTCTACCGTGCACAGACCCAGCGCGCAGTCGAGAACTTCCCGATTTCGGGTCAGACCCTCGAATCCGCCCATATTCGTGCGCTTGCCCTCGTGAAGAAGGCAGCCGCGACCGCCAATGAGGAACTCAAGGTGCTCGACGCTGAGCGCGCCCAGGCTATCCGCGACGCAGCGGATCTGGTAGCAACCGGTGACTACGACGCCCACTTCCCCATTGACGTCTTCCAGACCGGTTCCGGTACCTCCTCGAACATGAACGCGAACGAGGTCCTGGCAACCCTGGCAACTCGTTCCCTGGAGTCCAAGGGCATTGAGGTTCACCCCAATGACCACGTGAACGCTTCCCAGTCCTCCAACGACGTCTTCCCCACCTCCGTGCACGTTGCTGTGACCGAGGCTCTGGTGAAGGACCTGATTCCCGCTCTCGAGGTGCTCGCTGAGTCCCTGGAGCGCAAGTCCGCAGAGTTCAAGGACGTTGTGAAGTCCGGTCGCACCCACCTGATGGATGCAACCCCCATCACCCTGGGCCAGGAGTTCTCCGGCTACGCAGCAACCGTGCGTTACGGCATTGAGCGTGTGAACGCTTCCCTGCCCCGCGTGGCTGAGGTTCCGCTGGGCGGTACCGCTGTGGGTACCGGCATTAACACCCCCGACGGCTTCTCTGCTCGCGTGATTGAGCTGCTCGCTGAGGAGACCGGTCTGCCCCTGACCGAGGCTCGTAACCACTTTGAGGCTCAGGCTAACCGTGACGGCCTGATTGAGGTTTCCGGCCAGCTGCGCACTCTGGCGTACGGTCTGATGAAGATCAGCAACGACATCCGCTGGATGGGTTCGGGCCCGAACACCGGTCTGGGCGAGCTGCACATCCCCGATCTGCAGCCCGGCTCCTCGATTATGCCCGGTAAGGTCAACCCCGTGATTTGTGAGGCTACCATCATGGTTGCCGCTCAGGTTATCGGTAACGACGCAACCATTGCTCTGTCGTCCACTAACGGCGCGTTTGAGCTGAACGTGGGTATCCCGGTGATGGCTGCTAACCTGCTGCAGTCGATTCGCCTGCTCGCTAATGTTTCTCGCGTTTCGGCTGAGAAGATGATTGACGGTCTGACCGCTAACGTTGACCGTTGCCGCTTCCTGGCTGAGGCTTCGCCCTCGACCGTGACCCCGCTAAACAAGCTGATTGGTTACGAGGCTGCTGCGAAGATCGCTAAGTACTCGGTGGCTCACAAGGTGACTGTCCGTGAGGCAGTTGTGGCTCTGGGCTATGTGGAGCGCGGCGAAGTGACTGAGGAGCAGCTGGATGCGGCTCTGGACGTCACCAAGATGCTGGGCAACTTCTAATCTCACCCGCCTGAACCTCACCTGAGGTTCGCGGCTTAACCATAGAGGGAGGGGCGACTCGCCATGACGGCGGGTCGCCCCTCCTTCTGTGCATGTTCTCCGCCCCCCGTCATTAAGGTGGTAGCGGGTTCTCACTATTGTTCAACGATGTTGAACACTTTGAACTGTTTATAGTGGACCAGCGTGTAGATGAGGCAGAATACAGCTGGGATACTGACGACAAGCGCAGCGTTGAAGGAGCCCAGATGGTCAAGCATCAGTGCTACCGCACCCATGGAGTACAGCGTTCCTAGCCCAAACACGGCGCCGTCAAGGGAGCTGGCTCGCCCCAGTAGCTCATTCGGTGTAATGCAGTCACGCAGATTGTTGGAGAAGATGAAAGCTGATGCCCATCCTACGTCCAGGATGAAGAGCAGGACTCCGAGCACTACGGGGTTATTGCTGACGGTGACGAGCGGTATTCCGAGCAGGGATACGACATTGGCGACCAGCAGCATTCCTCGTGTGTTCTCGAAAGAGAGGAAACGATCGATGATGAGCGCCGCGACGATACCGCCGATACCGCTGCAGGCCATAATCATGCCTACCACTGAGGCTTCAAAAGTGAGTTCCTCATACAGGCGGTAAATAATGATGAGTGAATACGATGCCGTAGCTGCCGCCAAGAAGAACGTGTAGACAAGGATAAGTCTCTGCGGGGCGCCGGAGAACATGTATTGGATACCGTCAAACATGCGGTGAATAAACCCATGTTGTGCGGTTTCGCGTTGCTCAGTTTTAGTTTCCATCTCTACGGATGGCAACGTTGCGTATGAAATAGTTGCCGCTCCGAAAAGGAGCACCGGGACGATAAGTCCGACCGTTGCACCCGCGACAAGAACAATAAATCCTGCTGTAGGGGGCGCAATGATTGCGGATATTCCCTCGCAAATTTCACGACGTGCATTGTACGAAAGAAGATTTTCTCGTCCGAGAAGCTGCGGAATATATCCTGCTTCTGAGGCAGCAGCCAGTTCAGAGAAGACACCGCTCACAAATCCTAGTGCGGCGATGGCGAACCATGACAACATATGTTGCTCAATCATCAACGCCAAGGTAAGGATGCTGAGGATGTTTACTGCTCCGGCAATCACGATCATAGGTTTTCGAGGCAGACTATCAGATAGGGTTGCTAGTGGATATGCCAAGGCGATATTGGGGATTTGCATGGCTACCGCCATTACGCCAGCCAGCCCAATTTCGCCTGTACTAGCGAGAATCGCAATGGGTAGGGCGAAGGAATATATTCCTGTACCTACCAGAGAGCCAATAAGGGCTACGTAGATTCTCCACGGTATTTTGTGTATTGTCATGCTTTACTCTTTCCAGGGCGCGTCAAAATAGCGACCAAGAATTGCGATGAACACAATGAGCCTAGTTCACAGAAAAATGGCATGCCTTAAAGATTTATAGGCAGGGTAAAAGGAAAGCAACCACGCTCACCAGAACATCACGTGAACGGATTTTTTCGGGTTACTGACTAATACGGGGCCGTCACTCCCAATGTAACCCGCGTCATATATAAAGCATCTCATGCGCACCACCCATAACTCGACACACAGGCACAACTTAAAGTAAAAAAGACAAAAACAAAATAAAGCCACGGCAAATTTTAGGCCCCCAGCCCCTCACTCCCACAGAAAAGCAGGAAGAACCACCCAATAACATGTAACAAACTGTTGTAAAAATGCTGGGAGGGGCGACTCGCCATGACGGCGGGTCGCCCCTCCTTCTGTATCTACACGCCTCACTCGGCGGCTTTTACGGAGTCTAGTAGCCGGTCTAAAGTTCTTCCGGCGGCACCGACTCCAGCCCAAAACGGCAGTGGCCGTCATAGTTCAGCGCCGCATCAATACGGTCCAGCATCCGCTCCGAAAGCAACGCACGCTCCGCCGGGTCAGACACATCCACCCAACGCACCTGCGAAGACTCCTCATCGTTCACCTTCGCCTCACCAGAAACCCAGCGGCACAAGAACGTATGATCCAAGAACTGGCAGCGGTCACCGTTACCGAACTGCATCGGCGGGTCAGCCTTCACCTGCGCCAACTCCAGCACCTCAATCTGCACGTTCGCTTCCTCGTGCGCCTCACGCAGGCAGGTCAGTGCGGGGCTCTCCCCCGGATCCACAATGCCAGTAATCGGGGTCCACGCCCCGTTATCGCTACGGCGCACCAACAGCACCTTAGAATCCTGCTCACGGTACACCACAGCCGTCGCACCAGACAGCCACAGGTAATCCGAGCCAATCCGCTCACGCAGCTTACGGATATAGGGAGGAGTAGGCATAACATCAACCTTTCAAAAGCCCCGGCAATTCTGCCGGGGAATAGGTGCTAGAGAGAGCAAACAGCCACGAGCCGCACGGAGAATGAACCATACGAAGAACGAGCCCGCCACGTAGCCGGACGGTCACCCCACTTCGGAATCTACCACAGAGAATACGCCGGAGTCGCCAACGCCACCAGCGCACCCAGAAGCATAAACGGGCCAAAAGCAATGCGAGTGCTACCGCGCGCCTTCGTAAACAGAACCAGAGCCAAAGACACCAGACCACCGGCAAGGAACGTTACCAGCGACGCCCATCCCAGGTTCGCCCAGGACAGGTACCCGAGCACGCCGCCCAGAATGCCAGCAAGCTTCACATCCCCGCGGCCCAGCGCGCCGAAAGACAGAATACGCAGAAGCCCGTAGCAGAACCACAGCGCCAGACCGGCACCAATCACGCGCCAAATATCGGCGGGGCGACCCGCGAACAGCAAAGACACCGGCAGAGCCGTATAGGTGGCAATAGCCAGAGGAATCAGGATACGGTGTGGCAGGCGGTGTTCCCGCACGTCAATACGCCACAGCCGCAGGGCGCACCACAGAAAATACAGCAGGTAGCTGCCGAGCACCAGAGCGGCAATAACGGAGGTGCCGCCTGCGTTGTAGAGGCGGGAAAGCTCAGCGAGCATAGAACGTCCATTCTGTATTGCTGGAGGCTGTACTACCGGCAGACTACTAGCCAGCGGCACTAGAGTACATAGGCGCTAGAGCATCTAAGTTCTAGGAACCGAAGCGGCGGGAACGGTTCGCGTAATCCCGCAGGGCACGCAGAAAATCAACGCGCGTGAAATCCGGCCACAGGGCACGGCAGAAATAAAACTCAGAATACGCGCTCTGCCAGGTCATGAAACCGGACAGGCGCTGCTCGCCCGAAGTGCGAATCAGCAGGTCCGGATCGGGCATATCGGCGGTGTATAGGTGCGAAGAAATATCCTCAACGCTCAGCTGTTCAGCAAGCGATTCCAAGGATGCCCCCTCAGCGGCGGCCTCACGCAGAACCGAACGGACCGCGTCCACAATCTCCTGGCGGCCGCCGTAGCCGACCGCAATGTTCACACGAACACCGGGCAGGTGCGCCGTCTGCTCAATCGCCCAATCCAGGCGCTCGTGCAGCTGGCGAGGAATCAGGTCAATATTGCCGATAGCGCGCACCGGACCGCAGGCGGAATCCACCAGACGCACCAGGAACGCATCAATCACAGCGATCAGACCGGTCAGTTCCTTCTCGGGGCGCTTCAGGTTCTCGGTGGAGAGCATGTACAGGCTCACCTGCGGAATCGACAGCTCAGTACACCACGCCAGAAAATCAATAATTCGCTCCGCACCGGCGGCGTGGCCCTCACGGGTGCTCAAGCCGCGCTGAGCCGCCCAGCGGCGGTTACCGTCCACCAGCATTCCAATATGTGCCGGCAGGGATTCGGGGCTCAGCGAGCGCGCCAGAGCCTGCTCATAGACGGTAGGCTCAGTGACAGTGCCGGGGTTGCTGGCGTGGCCGTGCACAGTAATCACGGGCAGGGCGTTGGCGCTCATAGCTCATACCTCATTCGGCTGTCGTGGCAGATAATTCAGCGGGCTCATCACGAAAGAGCCCGAGCTCTTATTCTACGCCGCCGCGCCGTACCTTCGCGGCAATCGGCATCACGGATGGGCTGAGAATCGGCTCAAAATTTGTGGCGGCTGGTAGCGGCAGGCGAGGTTGCATACAGGGGCTGCACACATCGCGTGCCTAAGAATGGATGATGCCCTTCACCCACGACTCGTATCGCGGGTGAAGGGCATCGTTGTAACGCGGGGCGATGCGGCGCCCCACTCTAGATAATGTAGAGGCTAGATAACGTAGTAGTCGCTCAGGCCCTCATCCAGGCTAGATTCGGGCAGCTGAACCTCCGTGTGAGAGGCAGCCAGCGTGTAATCCTCCCAGGGCCAAATATCCTTCAGCTGTTCGCTGGGAACAGCGAAGAACACGCCGTTCGGGTCCACCTGCGAGGCGTGTGCCAGCAGAGCCTGATCGCGCTGCTCAAAGTGCTCGTGAACCAGGATGCGGGTCGTAGTCTCGTGGCGAGGCGCCTCCCCCGACGTTGCGCGGTGCGCGATGTTCTCAATCCAGCCGCTCAGCAGGCTCTCACCGTGCGTATCAAGCAGGTGCTCGTGCAGGGCGAGGGTGCGTTCGGGGTTGAACGCGCGGTCGTAGTAGAGCTTCAGCGGGGTCCAGGGCTCGCCCTCACCCACGTACGCCTCGGGGTCGCCCGCCTTCTCGAATGCCTCCACGGCAACCTTGTGGGTCATGATGTGGTCGGGGTGCGGGTAACCGCCAATCTCGTCATAGGTGATGATGATGTGCGGGCGGTACTCACGCACCAGACGCACGAGCGGCGCGGCGGCACGGTCCAGGGGTATGGTGCCGAAGCTACCGAAGGGCAGAGGCGGCATGGGGTCACCCTCCGGCAGACCGGAGTCGAAGAAGCCAATCCAGCGGTGCTCAATACCCATAATCTCGCGAGCAGCCGCCATCTCAGCGCGGCGCAGACCCGGCAGGTCACGGTGCGCACGCGGACTATTAGCAATCTCCTCATTCAGGATGTCACCGCGCTCGCCGCCGGTCATCGTCGCCACCATGAAGCGGGCACCACGGGCAATATACGCCGAAGCGGTACCGGCGCCCTTGGAGGACTCGTCGTCCGGGTGTGCGTGCACCGCGAGGATGCGCAGGCCGGTGTAGTCCTCATCCAGCGGTTTGAGGGAGTCCACGGGAGGGTGAGTCGGCAGGTTTGCCTTCAGCTGTTCAATGGCTTCGCTCACGGTGGTCTCCTTTAGGTGATGCGCCAGGGGTGCGGATGATGTGTCTGTGAATCGCGAATGCGAGCGCTACGCGGCAGAAATTTTACGGTTGTAGCTTCTCGTATGATACCCAAGGATAGCGCCGGTGTACTAGCGCAGATGACGCCGTGTGACATCGTGAAACATGCCGTCATATCAGCAGATTCACGGGTATAAAGCAGGCTGATGCTGGCGGAGTGTTCAGCTACCGGCGTGCGTACCGAGGAAGATGCGTTCAGAGGGGAAGATACGACCGGCATAACAGCCGAAAATCCTCCGGTGCTCTAGAATAGGTCTGTTGATTCATTCCGTTACCGGCCTCCGTCGCGCTTTGAACGCGGCACGCGGTAGCGGGTTTATTCGTTTCGCACCGGCTAAGCCGGCGCATAAGCAAAGGACACGCATGGCTGAAAACACCGGTGCATGGCTCACTCAGGACGCCTTCGACCGCCTCACCCAGGAGCTGGAGTACCTCTCCGGCCCGTACCGCCAGGAAATTGTTGACCGCATCGCGCAGGCACGCGATGAGGGTGACCTCCGCGAGAACGGCGGCTACCACGCTGCACGTGACGAGCAGGCTAAGAACGAGGCGCGCATCAAGCAGCTCAAGCACCTGCTGGAAACCGCGCAGATTGGTGAGGCACCCGTCGACGACGGCGTTGTGGCCCTGGGCATGGTCATTGAGGCCGAGGTTGCGGGCCGCCACCTGAAGTTCCTGCTTGGTTCCCGCGAGATTGAGGACACTCTGCCTGCAGGTAGCGACCTGAAGGTCTTCTCGGAGAAGTCCCCCCTCGGCGCAGCAATCATGGGTGCTAAGCAGGGTGACGAGGTTTCCTACACCGCTCCGAACGGTAAGGAACTGAGCGCCAAGATTGTCTCCGTAACCCCCTACCAGGGCTAAGAGAGACTCAAGCGTATAGCAACAGTGCGGGGTGCTGAACCGAAAAGGTCAGCACCCCGCACTGTTTTTGTCTATTGAATTACGTTCTGCCGATAAAGCTCAAGCGCAACTATACAGCTCGTCGGCTCATAAATATATCGGCTTAGTAGACGATGATGGGCTTGAAACCCGCATCCTCCAGGGCGGCAATCACCTGGCGGCAATGCTCCACGCCCTTGGTCTCCATGTCAATCGTAATCGACACGTCACCCATAGAGAGCGAACCACCCACGCGGGTGTGATCCACACCGGTCACGTTCGCGTCATTCTCGGAGATGATGCGGGAGATGGTCGCCAGCTCACCCGGACGGTCAGAAAGCATCATCTTCACGGTCATGTAGCGGCCAGCCGCAGACAGACCGCGCTGAATCACCTTCAGCATCAGCATCGGGTCAATATTGCCGCCGGAGAGCACGCACACGACCGTACCCAGGTCGCCGTACTCTTCCTTCAGCTTGCCGTTCATCAGCGCCGCCACGGGCACCGAACCGGCAGGCTCCACCACAAGCTTGTTACGTTCCATCAGGAAGATCAGGGCGCGAGCGATATCGTCTTCGCTCACGGTCGCCACATCGTCCACCAGCTCCTTGATGATGGAGAAAGGCATCTGGCCGGGGCGGCCCACCGCAATACCGTCAGCGATGGTAGAAACCTTCTTCAGCGGCACCAGAGCATCCGCGGCAAGGGACAGCGGGTACGCCGCCGCGTGCTCCGCCTGAACACCGATAATCTTGATCTTCTTGCCGAGCTCCTGCTCCTTCGCGCGAATCGCCGCGGACAGGCCGGCCAGCAGACCGCCGCCGCCAACACCCACAATCACGGTGTCAACGTCCGGAACCTGCTCCAGAATCTCCAGACCGATAGTGCCCTGACCGGCAATAATATCTTCATTGTCGAAGGGGTGCACGAACACCGCGCCGGTCTCTTCGGCGTAGCGCTTCGCCTCCGCCAGAGCCTCATCCACGGTCACACCGTACAGTTCAACCTCAGCACCGTGATCACGGGTTGCAGTAATCTTCGGCAGTGCCGCACCCAGCGGCATGTAAATACGAGCCTTAATGCCCAGACGGTCAGCCGCCAGCGCCACACCCTGCGCGTGGTTACCCGCGCTCGCCGCCACGACGCCGCGCTTCTTCTCCTCCTCGGAAAGCTTCGCCATACGCACGTACGCACCGCGCACCTTGAAAGAACCGGCACGCTGCAGGTTCTCACACTTGAAGAAAACCTCGGACCCGAGGCGCTGGCTCAGCGCACGCGAATGAGCGACGGGGGTGCGTTCAATAACGCCTTCGAGCAGCTCTGCGGCACGTTCAATATCGGTGATGGTCACGGGCAGGGAGTCGAGATTTACGCTCACGAGGTTTCCATTCTGATGGTGCGTTGCCCCGCGGGCGCGGGGCGGTGATGTATTGCTCATCCCATTTTAGAGGATGGGTACAGTGAAGGGGGCTACTCGGTCGCGAGTAGCCCCCTAGCGAGACACCGCCGTAGACGGCATCGCGGCCGGCGGTATCGCCGGGACGAGTTAGCGGTGCGTTATCGAGGATGGCGGGGTGCCCTACGCCAAAACCTCCCGCTCGATGCGGGCCCCTAGTCTTCGGAGGAGTCCGAAACCTCGGGATCCCGATTCTCAGGCTCCTCAGCCTTCTGATGGCGCGGCACTCGGGAGGCCAGCTTCTTGACGCTCTCCTGCCGTTCCAGGGCCTTCTCCTCAGCCTGCTCGCGGCGAGCCACCTCGTGCGGGAAGAGGAACTCCTCATCGCGCAAGCCGGGATCGTGTTCCCAACCGCGATTAGCCAAGTAACGCACCACCGAGTTGACCACAGCCAAAGTCGGCACAGCGAACAGCGCACCCACCGCACCAAAAATCATGGAGCCACCAGCCACCGAGAAAATAACAGCCAGCGGGTGCAGGGAGACAGCCTTACCCATAATGAGCGGCTGCAGAATGTTGGATTCGAGCTGCTGAACCAGCAGAACAATACCGAGCATAATCAGCGCCTGCACCGGGCCCAGAGCAACCAGCGCCAGCAGCACAGCCACAGCACCGGAGAACAGCGCACCAATCACCGGGATAAAGGAACCCAGGAACACCAGCACGCCCAGCGGAATCGCCAGGGGCACACCCAGGATTGCGGCACCAATACCGATGCCGATAGCGTCAATAGCCGCCACCAGAATCTGAACGCGCACGTACGCACCCAGGGACTTCCAACCCGCGCGACCCGCACCGTTGACTGTGGCACGCGCGTCCTTCGGGAAGAGGCGAGTGACGAACAGCCAGATACGCTCGCCCTCCATCAGGAAGAAGACCAGGGTAAACAGGGTCAGCAGGGTACCGGTCGCAACCTCAGCCGCAGTAGAACCCACCTGAGACACACCGTGCAACACGGAGCTGGGGTTATTGGTTGCAGCACTCTCCATCTGATCCAGCAGCTGGTTCAGCTGGTCGGCACCGAACTCGTAGCCGAGGTCCTTCAGCCAACCAATCAGCTGCTGGTAGCCCTGCATCGCCTTATCCGCCATGGACACAAAACCACGCACAATCTGCTGACCGGTCAACGAAATAATACCGGCGAGCACCAGAATCATACCGATTTCGGCAATAGCCGCCGCCCCACCGGCACGAACGCCCTTCTTACGCAGAAGCATCACGGCGGGGCTCAACAGAGCCGCCAGCAGCAAAGCCACCAGAAGAGAAATAACCAGCAGGGAGACGTGCCCCAGACCCTTCCAAAGGATCCAACCGGCACCGGCAATCATAATGATGCGCCACGCCCAAGCACCGGCAACTTCCATAGCAAAAGGCACCCGGTAGCCGCGCTCCTCCTCGGCTACATGTTCTTCTGCAACAGGTGTAATTTTCACGGTGTCTCCAAATCGTTATCGGTGTTGCCCCGCGCGGGGCAGCTCGGCTACCCCAGCGGAGGCGGTACATGGTGATGGTGTTATGCTCCTCCCCTGCGCCTCGATACATCGGGGAAGTAAAGCGGCAAAGGCGGCGGCACCATCACGGTACCGCCGCCTCATCATGAGCTTTAGTCGTTTCTAAAGATGCTTGCCAGGTACATGAGAACACGCAGGATCTCAACGTACAGCCAGACCAGAGAAGCGGTCAGGCCGAATGCAAGGCGCCAGGACTCACGCTCGGGCAGGCCAGCCTCCACAGCTTCGGAGGTGGTGGTGAAGTCCAGCAGCAGCGAGTAGGTTGCCAGCGCAACAGCGAACAGACCAACAACCAGGCCCAGCGGGATACCACCGATCGAGAAGCTGTTCAGCGAGGAACCGAAGATACCCGCACCCAGGATCGAGATGAAACCGTACGCCAGGTAGCCAATAGCGCCGATCATGAAGATCTTGTTGAGCTTGGGGGTTGCACGCAACTTACCGTTCGCGAACAGAGCCAGGGTAGTACCTGCAACCGCGAGGGTTGCCAGAACAGCCTGAATTGCCACGCCGGGGTAGCGCATGTCCACAACAGCGGACAGGCCACCGAGCAGCATACCTTCCATGAGCGCGTAGGTCATGACCAGGACCGGGGAAACCTTCTTCTTGAAGGAGTTCACCAGACCCAGGACCAGACCGCCCACCATGCCCAGGAACAGCAGCACCGGCATGTACCATGCAACAGCGGCACCGACAGCGACCAGGCCCAGGTTGATGCCGGTCTTAACCATGACATCGTTCATGGTCAGACGCTCACCGGCGGGGATGGGCTCCGAGTAGGTGGGGGCTGCTACGCCGTAGTCAGCCTCACCGTACGGCTGGCCGTACTGTGCCTGCTGACCGTACTGGGGCTGGCCGTAGGTGTTCTGACCGTAGCCCTGCTGGTCATACTGCTGCTGACCGTACTGGCCGTACGATTGCTGACCGTACTGACCGTAGGTCTGCTGCTGGCCGTACTGTGCCTGCTGGTTGGTCTGCTGAGGCTGTGCACCAAAGCGACCGAAACGAGAGTCACCCTGAGTGACATTCTTCGCCATTGAATTCAGAAGCGGGTTTCCCGCCATCATGCTCTCCTTAAACGGGGACAAAACTAATTCTGTTAATTCTATCGGATAGATTCTGCGCTCACGGGCGCTGTTCGTTACCAGCAAACGCTTCTATCAACCTTGCCAGAATATTTCAGGGCGGTGTTTACCTGAGGTTCACCCAGGCCCACACCGCCACGCACGCAAACGCTTCTGCGCGCCTCTTTGTGAAGCCTCTATTGCGAAGCTTCCAAACGATCCAGGAGTTGCTCCAGATACTCCAGTACTGCCTGCTCCTCGTTCGAGCCAATCACCTCATCAGCAGCATTTCGCACAACCTCCGGGGCGTTAGACATGGCAACACCCCAGCCCGCGTAGCGGAGCATCTCCATGTCGTTCTCACCGTCACCGAAGGCAAGGATACCCGCCGGATCAGCGTCCAGATGCTCGCATAGGTCTTTCAGACCGGTCGCCTTGTTAACACCGGTACGCACCAGGTCGATGGCACCGAAGCCACTCACCATCGGGGTGACGGTCTGCGGAAGAGCCTCACGCAGGTAGACGCTCAGCTGCCGCGTCTGCCTCGGCGGAGTCAGCAGCGGGAACTTAATGGGCGCACCCTCAAAATCTTCAATAGAGTCAACCATGACCGAGCCGGGGAAGAAGAACGCCGCAAAATCCTCCAGGGTGAGGGTTTCAGGAAGCTCCTGGCCGGTGTCTTCAAAATAGTCGCGAATCATGTGCACAATCTGGTCACAGCGGTCCTTGGGCAGGTAGATACCTTCGGTGGTGCAGACCAGCAGACCGATGTGGTCCAGCCCCTGGACTACTTCAATGATGCGCGGCACGTCCTCTTCCTCAAAGGGATGCACGGCAAGCTGACCGCTCTCATCAGCAAGGTATGCACCGTTTTCAGCAATATAGGTAAGACCTCGCCCCTCAAAGCCGCGCATATAGTCCTGCAGCTTGGCATAGGTGTTTCCGCTCGCCACAACAAAGTGAATTCCCTGCGCCTGCAGGCGCGATAGGATGCGCGAGAAACGTTCGGTGTCGAAAGTTTTGGAGTCGGTGAGGAAGGTGCCATCCATATCGACGGCAATGATGGAGGGTTTAGTCTGCATGCTGTGCCTTTCTGACTCTGCTACCCCGTTCAGTGCTACCCCATTCAGGCGGGGTGCGTCTGCGGCTGTGTCTCTCTATAGGGTCTCACGTTTTTGAACTCAGCAAGACGGTATACGGGCGTTTTTGAGCGTGGAGTGCCGCGGGTACCATCGCTTCCTTCGAGCAGGTGGGCATCCCCATGGCAACCGAACTGGTCGGGGGCATCGTCTTTTACCCCCCCCC
>ERZ773071.3-NODE-3-length-80540-cov-5.42409_pt1 | contig 80540 bp, 69 predicted proteins | sample MGYA00580621_ERZ773071 | MGnify/ENA primary metagenome ERZ773071 (study PRJEB29015, sample SAMEA2738136) | human oral metagenome | biome: human oral; feature: human-associated habitat; material: saliva | place: China | collected 2211 ... | reverse complement strand
CGCCACAAACAGACCCGCATCATTACAATCCGCAATACCAATCGTCAGCAACTTACAGGTCGAGGAAGCATAGCCAGCCATACCGTGATCCGAAACCACCAGATCCGGAGTCACACCGCGCGCCTTCAACTGATCCAGTGCGATGCGCATCGGGCCAGGGAAATGCGTATGTTGCAGGTTGCCGTACTGCTCAAACATCACGACATCCATAATCTGGCGGACATCACCGTCCAGGAAACGCTCGCCCTCCTCAATCTGAAGAACCTCAGCGCCGGCAGCCTTCGCCGCCGCAGCCATCACCGCATACATGGGGAACAGACCCGCCGGGTGACCGGTCGCAAACAGAATACGAGAACCCGCACGCACCGCCTCGCCAAAGATTCGGGCGTACTCCTCCAACGCGCTGATGCACTGCTCAGCACCAATAGTGTCCTGACCGTGAGTATGCGAACGGTCCGGGTTCAGACCCGCGCGGCGGACCATCACCTCAAACACCGAATCGTAATCCCACTCGCGGGTCCACTGCACACCAAACTCAAGGTGCTCATTACCATCCAGGAAACCCTGAATATGGTTCAGGTTATTCTCGCGGGGGGTCGCCACCTCACCGGTAATACGCACAGAATCCAGGTACGCGGCGAACTCATCGCGGCTCATGGAGAAAGACATTAAAACTCCTCACAACGTGAAAAATACATTACTGCGAGATACCCTGACGTACCTCGGCATAAGCTTCAAGGGTTCGGCGCGCCGTCTGATCCCAACCCATCGTGCGGGCACGCGCCGCGGCGTTCGCCCCCAACGAATGACGCAGATACGGGGCACGTACCAGACGCTCAATAGCCGCCGCCCAACGCTGCGGCGTACGAGGCGCCACCAGCAGACCCGTACGGTGGTTCTCCACCGCATAGCGCAGACCGTCAGCATCCGTAGCGAGCACCGCCGCGCCGCACGCCTGCGCCTCCAGAGCCACCAACCCGAACGTCTCAGATGAGGACGGGGACGCCACAATATCGGCGGCACGGAAAATACTCGCCAGCTCAGACGCCGGAACCGGGTCCTTCAAATGCACCCGATCTGCCACACCCAGCTCAGCTGCACGCTGCAACAGGCGGCGCTCATAATCCGAATCGGAACGACCAATAATATCCACGTCCACCTGCAAATCATCGGGGAGTAGCGCGAGTGCCTCCACCAGCAGATGCGGGCCCTTCAACGGCTGAGGCCTGCCGGCAAAAACAATGCGGCAACGAGTCTCCGAGGTGTCATTGAGCGGATGCACGCCAGGAATCGTATGGAAAATTGAGGTGTCAACACCCGGCGGGATAATGGTGAGCTTCTGCGCGTCCGTACCGTAGTACTCGCCCATCTGCTGCGCCTCCAGGGGAGTATTCACAATCACCCGGCTCGCGGAGCTGCTCATCAGACGCTCGGCGGCATAGCGTTCCGCAGGCTCGGGCGCTTCACCTTCGCCGCGGCGCGCATCCTTGGCGGCAGCCGTCGTATGCGGAGTAAAAAGAACAGGAACCGGGAAGCCAACGCCCCGAGCCGACCACAGCTGGGATGCACGAGCCGCAGCCTGACCCGACAGCCAATAGTGGGCGTGAATAATATCCGGGGTGTACAGTGCCTGCTCGACGCACGCCTGCGCAAAATCATCGGTGACCGCAGCCAACTCGTTCTTCGAAAGACCACGAGCGGACGGAAGATCAAGGCTGTGGCGCACAATGCGCTCGCCGGGCTGAGGAGGCTGACGGAACGGCGAATCAGCCGGAAGCGCCTCGCCGCGGTCCAGCGTGAAAACCTCAACCCGCAGCTCGGGATCCAGCTCCAGCATGGCGTGCACCGACCGAGCAATATAGACGTTCATGCCGCCTGCATCTCCGCTACCGGGCTGCGCAAAGGGGTCGGTGTGCATGGAATACACGTGAACCGTCCGAACCGGCGGCAGAGTGCTCATCGATGCTTTCCTCTCTCAAAGGTGTACCTGACCTAGTGTAGCGCGACAGGACTTTCGCACACCGGGCGGTCTAGAATTTAGTAGAAGAGAGGCTGCCCAAGCGCAGCCTGTAGTACCCGCCCGCCAGAAGGACCGTGAAGGACCATGACTCACCCTCAGCAGCCTGCCGAACCGCTCTACTGCCCGCCCTGTACACCCGGCCAGGTAGAACGAAGCGCCACGATTGACCTTGATGCGCTAGAGCATAATGTGCGCCGACTTAAGGAACTGATTGGCGACCGCGCGCTCATTGCAGTGATTAAGGCGGATGCGTACGGTCACGGCGCGTACCCGGTGGCTCGTTCGGCTATTGCCGCCGGTGCTGACCTGCTGGGTGTGGTGCACGTGAACGAGGCGCTGGAACTGCGTGCTGACGGTATTGATGCGCCGCTCATTGCGTGGCTGCATACCCCTTCCACCGATTTTGAGGCTGCACTGCAGGAGAAGATTCGTCTGGGTGTTTCCGGTTGGGACCTGGAGGCGGTTGCCGCCGCCGCTGAATGCACCGGCGAGCGCGCTATCGTGCATCTGAAGGCTGATACCGGTCTGGGCCGTAACGGTGCCACCGCGGCGGATTGGCCTGCGCTGGTGGCTCGCGCCGCTTCCCTGGAGGATGCCGGTCTGATTACGGTTGAGGGTATTTTTAGCCACCTGGCGGTTGCGGATGAGCCGACCCGCGCCGAGACTGCGCAGCAGGTCGATACTTTGGATACTTTTGTGGCTCAGGCTCGTGAGGCTGGCCTGGACCCGAAGATTGTGCACCTGGCGAACTCGCCGGCGACCCTGACCGCCTCCCTGGAGGGTTGGGATACGGAGGAGCGTCTGCTCGGTGACGGTGTGCGTTGCGGCCTTGCTCTGTACGGTCTTTCCCCGCTGCCGGGTGTTACGTCTGAAGACTTGGGTTTGAAGCCCGTCATGACGGTGAGTAGCTACATTGCCGCCGTGAAGGAAGTTCCCGCAGGTCAGGGTGTTTCCTACGGTCTGCGCTACCACACCGAAAAGCCGACCACCCTGGCTCTGGTGCCTCTCGGCTACGCGGACGGCGTGCCGCGCATTGCGGAGAACGCGCCGGTGCGCATCTACCCGGGTGCACAGAACGTGGAGAACGGCTCCGTGCCTAACAATGCGGAGGGTACGACCTACCGCGTGGTTGGCCGCGTCGCCATGGACCAGATGGTCGTTGACCTGGGCGAACCCGGCCTGAGTGATCCCGCCCTGGGGTACCTGGGCGCGCCCGCCATCCTTTTTGGCGCTGGCGAGAACCCGCCCGTAGAGGAGTGGGCTGAAGCGGCGCAGACCATTAACTACGAAATCGTGACCCGTATTTCTCCCCGTGTGGAGCGCCTCTACGTCGGCGGCTCCTGGGTTGAAGCTGAGCTGAACGAGCTGTGGGGCACCGGCGAGGAACAGGAGGGCTAATGAGCGCTGAATACATTTCTGCCGCCCTCGACCTGGACGTGACCGGCCCCGACCATACGCGCCGCCTGGCGCTCACCCTGGCGCAGCACCTGAACGCCGGGGACGTCCTGTTGCTCTCGGGCGAGCTCGGCGCGGGCAAGACCACGTTCACCCGCTCCCTGGGCGAAGGCCTGGGCGTGCGCGAAGGTGTTATCTCACCGACCTTCGTGCTCTCGCGCGTGCACCCAAACCTGCCGGACGGCCCCCGCCCCGGCGGCCCCGACCTGGTGCACGTGGACGCCTACCGCCTCTCCAGTGCCGAAGAGCTCGACGACCTGGACCTGGAGTTCTCCCTGCCGCGCTCGGTGACCGTCATCGAGTGGGGCCGCGATAAGGCTGAGCATCTGAGCGATTCCCGCCTGGAGCTGGACTTCACCCGTCTGACTGGTGCGGATGCGCGCTTTGCCTACTCGGGTGCCGAAGAGTTCAGCTGGGACGACGAAGACGAAAGTGACGAGGACGCGGACACCCCCGAACCTCGCCTGCTGCGGGTGCGCGCCTTCGGCCCCCGCTGGGAGCACGCTTTCGACGCTCTGAAAGAGGCCCTGCAGAGCGCCTAGAGCCCGCGCGTTAGAATGATAGGGTGCTAGTACTTGCCCTTGATTCATCCGCCACCGCATCTGTGGCGCTCGCCCGTGTGCACGGCTCCGAAGCCGGTGCGTCCTTCGAAATCCTCGCCCGCTACGAGAGCGAAGATACCCGCTCCCACGCCGAGGTGATGGGCCCCTACGCGCAGGCTGCCCTGCAGGAGGCCGGCGTGCGCGGCGAGGAGCTGGACGCGATCCTGACCGGTACCGGCCCGGGCCCCTTCACCGGCCTGCGCGCCGGTATTGTCACCGCGCGCGCCCTGGGATTTGCTTGGTCCGTGCCCGTGTACGGCATGATGAGTCTGACCGCTCTGGCCGAGCGTGCCTATCAAGAACGGGTATTCGCTCAGGGCGGGGGAGCCGGCGAGGCGGAAGGCGCTGAGCTGCTGGTCGCCTCCGATGCGCGCCGCCGCGAGGTCTACTCCGCACGCTACCGCGTCAACGCCGAGGGCTACAGCCTGGTGGACGGGCCGACCGTGAGCCCCGCCTCCGAAATTCTGCCCGGTGAGGGCCCCTCCTACGCCTACGGCTACGGCGCTGGCCTGTACTCCGAAACCCTCGAAGAGCACGGCTGGACCATCGTCGAATCTGCCCGCGAGGTTCACCCCCACGCCGAGTACCTGGTTGCCGCCGCGGCACGCCTGGGCGTAGAGAACCTGAGCGAGGACACCTCCGCCCAGTACCTGCGCGACTCGGATGCAAAGGTCCCCGCCGCAATGCTCGCCCGCCAGCAGAAGCAGGCTGCCGCGCAGGAAACCGGGCAGAAGGAGAGCTAAATGAGCGCTACCGAAAATATCGTGCGAGATGACCTTGCTCTGGGCGCCCGCCTGCGCGTTGCAGAACTTGCCGATGTGCAGGCCATGCACCGCATGGAAACCACCCTGTTTCCCGCCGACGCCTGGCACATCGACATGTTCCTCGAAGAGCTGACCCACCCGACCCGCACCTACTACATGCTCGAATTGCCTGCGGAAGGTTCGGAAGATAACGAGGGCAGCTGGCGCGCTATCGGCTACTGTGGAACCATGGTCGTAGCCGACACCGCCGACGTTCAAACCATTGGCGTGCTCCCCGAATACGAGGGCCGCGGCTTCGGTCGCGCCATGCTCGAGCAGATGCACGAGCGCGCCCGTGAGCAGGGTGCCGAGCGCATCCTGCTGGAGGTGCGTGCCGACAACCCGCGCGCCCAGCGCCTCTACGAACGCAACGGCTACCGTGCGATTCACACGCGCCGCGGCTACTACGATGACGGAACTGACGCCATCATTATGGAATGCACGTTCTAAATACTCCGTTGGGCTAAACGGCAATCCCTGCAGTAGGGGCAAGCTTCCGCCGCCCTCTACAGCGCAGTATCCCTACGCCACAGCAACTAGAAGCACTACGCGCAGACAGCGCAACAGAAAGACGAACTATGAGCACTCGCGAACCCCTCGTTCTGGGTATCGAATCCTCCTGCGATGAGACCGGTATCGGCATTGTGCGCGGTGCACAGCTGCTCAGCAACACCATCTCCTCCTCCATGGAAGAGCACGTGCGATTCGGCGGCGTGATCCCCGAAATCGCCTCCCGCGCTCACCTGGACGCCATGATTCCCGCCCTCAAGGCGGCACTCGCCGAAGCGGACATCACCCTCGATGAGGTGGATGCTATCGCCGTTACTGCGGGCCCCGGCCTGGCGGGCGCACTCATGGTCGGTGTCTCCGCGGCGAAGGCGCTCGCTATTGCTACCGGCAAGCCCCTCTACGGCATTAACCACCTGGTCGCCCACGTTGGCGTTGGTCTGCTTGAGGATAACGGCACCGAGGACGGCTCCGACCTGCTGGCGAATGCCGGTTCCGGTGGCCTGGGTGCGCTGCTGGTTTCTGGCGGCCATACCGAAATCCTGCAGGTGCGCGACATTACCTCCGACGTGCGTCTGCTCGGCGCGACTCTGGACGATGCCGCAGGCGAGGCCTACGATAAGGTCGCCCGACTGCTCGGCCTGGACTACCCGGGCGGCCCCGCGATTGACCGCGCTGCCGCCGAGGGTAACCGCAACGCCTTCGTCTTCCCGCGCGGCCTGTCGAACCGTAAGTTCATGGGCACCGCCGAGGAGCCCGGCACGCACCGCTACGATTTCTCCTTCTCGGGCCTGAAGACCGCCGTGGCGCGCGTGATTGAAAGCTTTGAAGCAGCCGGTGAAGAGGTCCCGGTTGCCGATATTGCCGCGTCCTTCCAGGAAGCGGTCGTGGACGTTATCACCAAGAAGGCGATGCTTGCCTGCCGCGAGCAGGGCATGAAGACCCTGTTGCTCGGCGGTGGCGTGGCGGCTAACTCGCGTCTGCGTGAGCTGCTTGCCGCCCGATGCGCCTCCGAGGGGGTTCGCCTGATTATCCCGAAGTTCACCCTGTGCACCGATAACGGCGCGATGGTTGCGGCACTGGGTGCCCGCCTGGTGGCGGCCGGCCGTGAGCCCTCGGGCGTGGACTTCACGACGGATTCCTCGCTGCCGGTGACCACGGTTTGTTTCTAAACGGTCTGCTTCTAAGCAGGCTGCCTCTACAGGGATTACCAGCGCGAGCGCGTTGATGCGGCTCGCCTCGAAAATGCTCATAGAAATGCCTCGGCGCAGTTTCCCAAAAGGACTCTCCTAAAGGACTGCGCCGAGGCATTTTCTGTATTCAAACTTGAGTTGCGGGGGAATTCTAACGCAGCGCTCGCGCACGGGACTGCGCGGCAACATCCAGCGCCACCTCACGCAGGGAGCCGGTCTTCTCAAAGACCGCACGCTGACGATCCGCACCCGTACCCTCGGCGAGGATGCGGCGCACCTGCGCCAGCTCTACCTCGCAGTCAAGGTCGCGTGCCACCGGCTCCAGCTTGGGCAGAAGCAACTCAAAATCTTCACACAGGGTACGCTGCACCGGCTCGTTAGAGACCACGATCTTAGCCTCCAGGCCGTAGCGGGCAACGCGCCACTTATTCTCCTGCGCATGCCAGGGGGCGAGCACCTCGATGCTTTCACCCGCCTCAATACGGCGGGAGAAGTACTCCACCAGGCACTGCGTGAACGCCACCAGCGCGGCAATATCCGGCAGGGAGGCGAGGCCATCGCAATAGCGCATCTCAATGGTGCCGTAACGCGGAACCGGGCGAACATCCCAACGGTCCTCGCTCGGATCGTTAATCACGTCGGTCGCCACGAGCGACTCCAGGTAGTCGCTGTACTGCTCCCAGGTATCAAAGTGGAAGGGCAGACCGTTCGTCGGGAGCTGCTGATAGAGCTGGGTGCGGTGCGATGCGTAACCGGTGTCGATTCCATCCCAATAGGGGGAAGAGCACGAAAGCGCCAGCAGGTGCGAACCGTAGTTGGTCAGCGCGTCAATGAGCGGCAGAACCTTATCGCGGGAGTCAACGCCCACGTGCACGTGCACACCGTAAATGACCATGTGGCGGCCCCAATACTGGGCGCGCTCGACCACGCGCTGGTAGCGTTCCTTCGCCACGACCGGCTGGTCAGCCCAGTGGGAGAATGGGTGGGTGCCGGCGGGGTAGAACTCAATGCCGAGCTCATCGGTGATTTCACGGATGATGTCGGTGAGCTCCTGCAGCTGACGGCACGCCTCAGCGACGGTGCGGCAGATGCCGGTTACCACCTCGATGGTGTTCTCCAGGAATTCGCCGGTCACGTGCGCCCGGTCGGAGGCGGGCTCGAGCAGTTCGGGGCGGCGCTCGCGCAGGATGGACAGCACCTCGCTGGCACGCTGGGTCAGTTCGCCGCTTTCACGGTCGATAAGTGCAATCTCCCATTCCACGCCGAGAGTGGACTGCGGGGAGGAAGCAAAGTCGATCATATGGCCTTTCCTGCGTCTGGAAATAGGGTCGTGCATGGTGCCGACTATGGAAGTTATTATCGGTGGGCTCTACCCCGGGCAGGCGCCAGCTCAGCTGATGGTCTGCCCGGCCGGTACAGAAGCACCTCTAGTAGGCACTGTATCTAGTGTACGGTCTGAGGAAGATGCAGGTCCTGTTGAGTGCAGAATCCGAAACGGGAAACGTCACGAATCGTCATGAACGGTAACCCGTCCTCGGGGCTGAGTAGTCCGGGCGGGGCAGTCGGGGTTGAGTGGCCAGGGTTGAGTAGTTAAGGCTGGGTAATTAGGGCTGGCGAGGTTAGAGCGGGCGCACATGCCAGCCGACGCGGCGTGAATCCCTGCCCGAACCGATGCGGGTAAAGACCAGCGTTGCCGGACGGTACGAGGAGTTCTGTGTGCCCTCCTGTGCACCCGAAGAAGAATTAGCGTTCTTTTTCTGTTTCTTCTTGGACGGCTTAGAACCCGCAGAACCCAGCAGACGCGCACGCAACTGCTCCGGAACAATATCCACGCCACGCTTCTTAATCGTCAGCGCCGTAAAGCCCTGCTCACGCACCCAGCGCTTCAGCTGCTTTTCCTGCAGGGGAATCTCCTCCAGAACCTCGTAGCAGGCAACCAGCGGATGCTCCACCGGCTCGGCAGAACACAGGTACGCCAGGTGCTCATCCAGCAGATGCGCGCCGATACTTTCGGCAAACTCAGCGACCAGATGCGAGCGCACAATCGCCGGGGCAGGCTCCAGCAGGTAATCACCGGGCTGCGGTAGGGACACCGGAACTTCAACGCTCTGCTCCGCCTCTTCCGCCGTCAGGGAGCTGCGGAAGCTCACCGCCTCATAGGGCGGCAGCAGGGCGCTGGTTTCGGCAGTGCCTTCTGCAGAGCCTTCGTTGAGGGTAGCCTCTTGCGCAGACAGTTCTCGCACAGAGGTTGCCGTGCGAGCCACCCCCTCCTGAGCCAGCGCGTTAAACCAAAGCACCAACTCGGCAAGGGAACCCTCCGACTGAATCCACTCCGCCTCAACGCGAGGGTTGGGGTTCGCATCCGAGGCAATATCCTCGGGTGAGGGGATGCCCTCATGCGGAAAACCGGGACCCAACTTCACACCCATCGGCACGCCAGTGCGCGCCAGATTCAGCACGAACGAGAACGGGGGAGAGAACGCCTCCGGATCAAAAAGACGCTCCGTCTGAGCCTTCTTTGTACCGCGCAACTCGCGGCGTGCCGGGTCCATCCACACAATGCCCACCGGCTCACCGGAAGCGTCCAGAAGCTCACCGTGCACATAATCGGTCACATCCCCCGAATACACGCGCGCCTGCGGGCAAAACTCCAGGTTCTTCGCCGCAAAAGAAGCCGTCAACGGGTCCAACTCCACCGCAACCACGGCACCGCGATCCGCCGCATACACGGCAGAATCCGAGGCAATACCGCAACCCAAATCAGCCACCGTGCCAGCAACCGGGCGCAGGCGCTGAGCGCGATAATGCGCAATCACCGGGCGGGTCGCCTGTTCCGCAGCCTCCTGAGTGAGCATGAGGGTGCGGGCGCGCTTGCCGAACTTGGCGCGCGCACGGGTGCGAGCCTGCGCCAGCGAAATAATCTGCGCAGACTCCTCGGGGCTAAAACCTCGCGAACGCAAAGAAGTAACGGCGCTGAGCGTATCCGAGTCCAGCGGGTAGAGCTCATCGGCTGCCGCGAGCGCTTCGGCGCTGAACGGAAGCTTAGCGGCGGGAGTAAAAGGGGATGCGGGAATAGGCATGCTCCTCATTTTACGGGGTGCCGATTTTGGCCGGTGGGAAGCCCAATCTGCTCGGCTTTTTGCTCAGCGTTCGCCTTGCGGTGAAACACCCCGGCGCAGGGGCGCTTTTCTTGACCGAAAGCACAGGTGAAACTAGAGTTGAGGTAGCACTCGAGACAGTCATCGGGCGCGCTACTGCGCCACTGTCTCGCATCAAACGTAAATCCACAACCCGGAGGAACCGATTATGGCTATCAAGCCCCTGGAAGACCGCGTCGTTATCAAGATCGAGCAGGCTGAGCAGACCACCGCATCCGGTCTGGTCATCCCCGAAACTGCGAAGGAAAAGCCGCAGGAAGCACGCGTTGTCGCCGTTGGCCCGGGCCGCGTGGATGAGAAGGGCAACCGCATTCCCGTAGACATCAAGGAAGGCGACGTTGTCGTGTTCTCCCGCTACGGTGGCACCGAGGTTAAGTACCAGGGCGAAGAGTACCTGATTCTCTCCGCACGCGACGTTCTGGCAATCGTCGACTAATACTTTCAGATGCTCATGCGCCGTACCGCTCATCCGGTACGGCGCATGAGCTATCATCTGCCCCTTAAAAATTTCCTTTCTGTGACGCACTAGGAGTAGCGAACACATGGCTAAGCAGCTTGAATTCAATGATGCCGCCCGCAAGTCCCTGCAGGCCGGTGTCGATAAGCTGGCAAACGCGGTCAAGGTAACCCTCGGCCCGCGCGGGCGCAACGTTGTGCTCGACAAGCAGTGGGGTGCACCCGTCATCACCAACGACGGCGTGTCCATTGCCCGCGAAATTGAACTGGACGACCCGTACGAGAACCTGGGCGCCCAGCTGGCGAAGGAAGTCGCCACCAAGACCAACGACGTAGCCGGTGACGGTACCACCACCGCAACCGTGCTCGCACAGGCACTGGTCAACGAGGGCCTGCGCAACGTCACCAGCGGCGCGGCACCCGCCGACGTCAAGCGCGGCATTGAGGCTGCTGTGGAGGCTGTCTCTGCGCGCCTGCTCGAGAACGCACGCCCCGTGCAGGGCCCCGAGGTGGCGCACGTTGCCGCTATCTCCGCCCAGTCCGAGCAGATTGGTGAGCTGCTGGCTCGCGCCTTCGAGAAGGTCGGCCAGGACGGCGTCATCACCATCGAAGACGGCTCCTCCACCGAAATCGAACTGGACATCACCGAAGGTATGCAGTTCGACAAGGGCTACCTCTCGCCCTCCTTCGTCACCGACGCTGAGCGCGGCGAAGCAGTGCTGGAGAACAGCCTCGTGCTGCTCTACCAGGGCAAGATTTCCACCATCGCAGAAATCATGCCCGTGCTCGAGAAGATCGTTCAGGCGAAGAAGCCGCTGACCATCATCGCAGAAGACGTTGACGGTGAGGCGCTCTCCGCACTGGTCGTGAACAAGCTGCGCGGCACCATCAACGTGGTCGCTCTGAAGGCTCCCGGTTTCGGTGACCGCCGCAAGGCAATCATGCAGGACCTGGCAATTCTGACCGGCGGCACCGTCGTGACCGGTGAGCTCGGCATTGACCTGCCGCAGGTCACCCTGGAGCACCTGGGCTCGGCACGCCGCGTGACCGTCACCAAGTCCCACACCACCATCGTTGACGGCGGCGGCGACCCCGAGGCAATCGAGGACCGCGTGCAGCAGCTGCGCCGCGAAATTGAGCGCGTGGATTCCGAATGGGACCGCGAGAAGCTCAAGGAGCGCCTGGCTAAGCTCGCCGGCGGCGTGGGCGTCATCAAGGTCGGTGCCGCAACCGAGGTTGAGGCGAAGGAACGCAAGCACCGCATCGAGGACGCTGTGTCCTCCACCCGTGCAGCCCTGGAAGAGGGCATCGTCTCCGGTGGCGGTTCCGCACTGGTTCACGCGCTGAAGGCACTGGACGGCATGGACCTGGGCAACCACGACGCAAACGTGGGCGTACAGATTGTTCGCCGTGCCCTGGTTCAGCCGCTGCGCTGGATCGCTGAGAACGCTGGCGAAGACGGCTACGTCGTCGTCTCCAAGGTCTCCGAACTGCCCGTGGGTCACGGTTTCAACGCCAAGACCGGCGAGTACGTGGACCTCATTGAAGCCGGCGTGATTGACCCGGTGAAGGTGACCCGTTCGGCTCTGCAGAACGCATCCTCCATCGCGGCTCTGGTGCTGACCACCGAGACCCTGGTGGTTGAGAAGCCCGAAGAAACTGAAGAAGCCTAAATAGCGTGTGTGCCCGGTGCCGCCCCCTCCATCGTGGAGGCGGTACCGGGCACTCGCTGTCGGTAGGCTCGGGTGCGCCCGCGTTCGCGGGGGCGTTAGAACCTGCCGACAGCCTCCCGCTGAGGAATGCTTACTCTGAGTGCTTCTCAGCAAAGAAACCTTTAGCGGTTTACTATAGAAGGTAAGCTGCTCCCGTTTGCGCTCAAACCACCGTGTGGGGTGCGGGCAGACGGTTTGTACCGCATCTTGACATATGCAACGTATAGGCTGAGCTTCTCACCGATGAAGCCAGCATCCGAAAGGTAGACAATGACCATTCCCACCGCTCTGTCCGAGGATCCCTTCGGTTTCACCGGCCTGACCTACGATGACGTGCTGCTGCTGCCCGGCAACACCGACGTCATCCCCTCCGATGCGGACACCTCCACCCGCCTGTCTAAGCGCATCACCCTGAACACCCCCATCATCTCCGCCGCAATGGACACCGTGACCGACTCCGCTATGGCAATCGCTATGGCACGTCTGGGCGGTATGGGCGTTATCCACCGCAACCTCTCGATCGAGGACCAGGCTGCACACGTGGACCGCGTGAAGCGTTCCGAGTCCGGCATGATCATTAACCCCGTCACCATCGGTGCTGACGCAACCATCGCCGAATACGACCAGGTCTGCGGCTACTACAAGGTCTCCGGTCTGCCCGTCGTCAGCGAAGAGGGCGTGCTGGAAGGTATCATCACCAACCGCGATATCCGCTACATCTCCCGTTCCGATTACGAGGGCATTCGCGTCCGCGACATCATGACCCCCATGCCGCTGGTCACCGCGCACCCCAGCGTCACCAAGGACGAAGCATTCGCGTTGCTGTCCCACAACAAGATTGAGCGTCTGCCCCTGGTCGACGACGCAGGCAAGCTCGCCGGTCTGATTACCCTGAAGGACTTCGTCAAGACTGAGCAGTACCCCAACGCCACCAAGGACGAGGACGGCCGCCTGCGTGCCGGCGCCGCTATCGGCTTCTTCGGCGACGGCTACGAACGCGCAATGACCCTGGTCGAGGCAGGCGTCGACGCACTGTTCGTGGACACCGCAAACGGCCACTCCCAGGGCGTGCTCGACATGATCGCCCGCCTGAAGAAGGACCCCGCCGCAGCACACGTGGACGTCATCGGCGGCCAGGCTGCAACCCGCCTGGGCGCACAGGCAATCATCGACGCAGGCGCTGACGGCGTGAAGGTCGGCGTTGGCCCCGGCTCCATCTGCACCACCCGCATTATCGCCGGTGTTGGCGTTCCCCAGGTGACCGCTATCAACGAGTCCGCTAAGGCAGCAATCCCGGCGGGCGTGCCGCTGATTGCTGACGGCGGTATGCAGCACTCCGGCGAGATCGGCAAGGCACTGGTTGCCGGCGCTGACTCCGTGATGCTCGGCTCCCTGCTGGCTGGTACCACCGAGTCCCCCGGTGAGCTGATTTTCATGAACGGTAAGCAGTACAAGGCATACCGCGGCATGGGTTCGCTCGGCGCGATGCAGACCCGCGGCCGCCACAAGTCCTTCTCCAAGGACCGCTACTTCCAGGCTGATGTTTCCAGCGAAGAGAAGCTGATTCCCGAGGGTATTGAGGGTCAGGTTCCCTTCCGCGGCCCGCTCTCCGCAGTGATTCACCAGCTTGAGGGTGGCCTGCGCCAGACCATGTTCTACGTCGGTTCCCGCACCATCGAGGAGCTCAAGTACAAGGGTCAGTTCGTGCGCATCACCCCCGCAGGTCTGAAGGAATCGCACCCGCACGACATCATGATGACCGTTGAGGCACCGAACTACCGCGGCTAAAATGCCTCACCAACGATGATTCGCCGCATGGTGTGCACACCGTGCGCCGTTGAGCCCGCCCCGCACCCGTTCAGGTATTGGGCGGGCATCGGCGCGAATAACGCCCAGCGGCACCCCTCAAACCGAATTCGAAAGGATTCACCCCATGTCTGAAATTCAGATTGGCCTCTCCAAGAACGCCCGCCCCACCTACTCCCTGGACGATGTGGCGCTGATTCCCACCCGCCGTACCCGCGACCGCCGCGACGTTGACACCTCCTGGCAGATTGACGCGTTCAAGTTCGACACCCCCATCATTGGTGCGCCCATGGACTCGGTCATGTCCCCGGCGACCGCCATTGCGCTGGGCAAGCTGGGTGGCCTGGGCGTGCTGAACCTCGAGGGCCTGTGGACCCGCTACGAGGACCCGCAGCCGCTGCTCGACGAGATTGTTGAGCTGCCCGAGGCGGACCCCGCCTCCGCAACCACCCGCATGCAGCAGATTTACTCCGAGCCGATTAAGCCGGAACTGATCACTGCACGTCTGGAAGAGATTCGTGACTCCGGCGTGGTTGTTGCCGGCTCGCTGAGCCCGCAGAACACCCAGGAGCACTACGAGACCGTGGTGAAGGCTGGCGTTGAGCTGTTCGTCATCCGCGGCGCGTCCGTCTCTGCTGAGCACATTTCGACCTCGCACGAGCCGCTGAACCTGAAGAAGTTCATCTACGAGCTCGACGTTCCGGTCATCGTTGGTGGCGTGGCTGGCTACTCGCAGGCTAAGCACCTGATGCGTACCGGTGCGGCCGGCGTGCTGGTGGGCTTCGGCGGCGGTTCCGCACAGACCACCCGCCAGGGCCTGGGCATCTCCGCACCGATGGCAACCGCTATCGCTGACGTGGCTGCGGCACGTTCGGACTACCTGGATGAGTCCGGCGGCCGCTACGTGCACGTGATTGCTGACGGCTCCCTGGGCCGCTCCGGTGACATGGTGAAGGCACTCGCCCTGGGCGCTGACGCTGTCATGCTGGGCGCTCCGCTGGCTCGCGCATCCGAGGCTCCCGGCCAGGGCTGGTACTGGGGCAACGAGGCGCACTCGCTGGACTTCCCGCGCGGCGTGCGCACCCCGCTGGGTGTTGTCGGCTCCCTGGAGGAGGTCCTGTACGGTCCTTCGCACCATGTGAACGGCACCAGCAACATTGTCGGTGCGCTTAAGCGCGCAATGGCTAACTGCGGTTACCTGGATCTGAAGAAGTTCCAGAAGGCTGACCTGACCGTGGTCCCCGCGTACCGCGGCTAATGTAGCTTCATGAATCACCGCCCGGTGGCTGATGGGTTTATCCCTCCGGCTACCGGGCGGTATTGCTTTGAGGTGTTCTTTTGGATAGGGCGCGAGTCACTATCTTTGGAATAATGAAATTGATGCCACGTTGTGAAACCTTCTCATTTTATAGTGTCGGGGGTTATATTTTCACTGTAGTGTATCTAGTGAGAGTGATGGCTAAGGTCTATATTCTCAGGAAGAACTTATGCAAAAGTGTAAGTTCAATACCATATGGATATACCTATTGAAGGAGATTAGAAATGGGTATCATCGCTACCCCTGTTAAGAAGGTTCTTGCCGCTATCGCATTGAGCGCGACGGCGCTGACCGCCGCTCCTGTCGCAACTGTCCCGGCTGCGGCGACTGTTGTTGATGTGCGTGGTGGTACTTGGGACTATGGTTCGTCTATCTGGGGCGTGTGGTCTCGTTATTACCACAAAGAAGAATGGCATAGCGCAACCGTTTGGGGAAGGGACTGGGTTTACTCCGGATGTAAGAAGCCCTTTACCACGGCTAGGGCTTCGTCTGCTCGTTCCTGGAACCACACTAACGAAGCTTACTATAACAACCATTGTTAGAAATAAGCACGTTGAATATTTTATAGCGTACTAGCAATATGGTCCTGCAGATGATGCAGGAAGCTAATATGCAAAATATTTGGCGGGCCGTCTGAGCGAATCTATCAGGCGGCCCGCCCATATGACAGAAACGAATCCCCATGCTTAAGTGCCGATTCCGATTTGGCCGGTATGTATCGGTCCTCACCTCAGTTTATCTATGGGCGACCCTCGCCTCCATCGTGTTCCCCTTCTTCATGCTTCTGAGTATCAACTCGGAGATGTCTCTTGGGCATACCCGTAACCTCCAGATTCCTTCTATCAGTGAAGGCGTAGATACTCGCAAATTTCTGGAGAATATGTGTCAGGAAGCGGAGAAGAACAGCATCGCTATAGCTCGTCGCACCCTTGACGTGTCAGATACTCGGCACGGTATCGTACTCGAATTCTGTGGTGCCGAAAATACTGTACGTAGGTGGGAGCAAACGGGATACCCTTCCTATGCTCCTGAAGACCGCGTTGAGGTCAAAAGGCTTAATCCGGGCAAGGTTGTAGAAGCTCGAGGTCTCTACAACCTTTATGGCGGTAGTGACCAGCAACATGCCCAGTTGCTCACTACCCTGCGTGAAAATGGTGCGCATGTAACGGAATACGATGTTCTCAATCTCCGAAGCATTACAGGGTACTACATGGGAACCCCAGGCGGGTATGCCTTTATCGCAACATGCCTAGCCCTTAGTACGGCTCTGATTGGTGCCGTATTCCGGCAGACGAAAAAAAGCGCGCGCCTGCGTCTGCATGGTGCATCCCTAAACCGTGTCTACAGTGCACAGCTGCTAGAATCAGGGCCTGCTATTCTTGGCGGAATTCTGGGCCTCTACGCCCTTTTCTATGCATTCCTCGCTCTGTACAATTCGTGGGCTTTTGCGGCCTTGACACTGAAAGTTCAGCTTATTCTGTTGTGCTGGATGTTGGGCCTTATGCTTCTGCTGCATTATGTGGCTTGTGTATTTACTGTAGCTATACCTATTGGACAAGCCCTTAAAGGAAAGGTACCCACGCGTATTACCTATGCGGCTAGCTGGGCGTGCCGCTCTTTGGCGCTCATCCTTGTTGTTGCTACTCTAATCACTTTGGCTTACACGACTCAGCAAGTCCATGCACTCAATCAAGCCCGCCCCGCGGTGCTTCAGAGTAGCGGATATAGTGTGTCCTTTAATGGTTTCCGGTATAAGGCTAGTGACATCCAGAACCTTCAGGGCTGGAGTAAAGAACAAGTAGAATCTGATAACGTCATCCTCGCTAGTGCGGAGAACCCTGTCTATACATCCGATGAATCGATTGAAGCTTCTAGAGCCGGAAAGAATGAATCAGACTCTCTGAAACCTGATCAGAGCTTGGGTCGCACCTTTCTGTACGTGAATCGTGAATACCTGGATAGTAATCCTGAATCCCTGCCAGCAGGCTTACCTCCTCTTGAAGACCTGGAAAGTCGTAGCGGTCTTAGCGTCTACTATCCCCAGGAATTGGAAAAGCACACCGATGATATAAGGCGCCTTGCCTCTAGTGCCTTTGACTCGGCTGATAGCTCTTCTCCCTCGAACAATTTAGAAGCTCCACGAGCTGAGCTTTCGGAATTGAGAGCATATGAGACTGTAACGAGCTCCTACACATATGGTGACGGTACCAAAGCTAACTACTTTGTACAGAACCCCATTATTGTGTATGTCCCGAAAACTGTGCTGACCGACAGAATGGAGATGCTCGTTGCTGCCTTCAGCCAGAACGGGGCATTCATTAAGGATCGGCAAAAAGCTCTCGAATCTCTTGAGGGTAGTGCGGCTCGAAGCTATGTAGGTGAAATTCTGCCAGTGAGTGAAAAATATTTTAGTCTCACAAGCAGGATGCAGAGCGAACAACGCATTAGCTTGTATGCGCTCATTATCCTTTCCGTTTTGTGTCTTGTGACCCTTCTGGAGTACGCACGCGTGTACTGCGCAGAACATCAGCAGCGTATTGCTCGTTCCTTTACCTACGGTATGCATCCGACCCAGACTTTCCGTGGGGTTCTCATTGGGGAGGCGGTTTTAACGACTCTTGTCATTAGCTATGGGGTTCTCCAACTAACGAGCTTGGCCCACGAGCAGTATCTCAATGCTGGGGCTGAGACTGCATCTGTTATTGCAGTGCTGGCAACGGTACTCTTCACGTCCACCGTTATTGTGTCGATTGGTATGAGTTTATTGGCCTTTGGCAGAGGCTACCGAGTTGCAGTTGCCAATCATGCGCGAAAGGAAATGTACTGATGGCGTCCATCTTAAAAACAGAAAATCTGCTGACCGTAAGCGGAGGGTCTGTGCGTATTGCAGGGCATCCTATTTTTGCTGATGTCCACATTGCTGTAGCCCCAGGACAGATGCTAGCCCTAACTGGTGCCTCCGGAAGTGGAAAAACCACTCTCCTTAACTGTCTAGGGACCCTGACCGACTTTACCGAAGGAGAATATACCTTCCAAGGAACAATGTTGAGCGGCTCATCCTCGCGAACCCGCCGTCATTTCCGCCGTGATAGTCTAGGATATCTCTTCCAGAACTATGCCCTGGTAGAAGGGGAGAGCGTTGAAAAGAATGTCCTCGGACCGCTCGCGGTTATGCCGCGTTCGCAGCGCCCGAGCCGTAAAGAGCTAGAGTCCGTCCTCAAGCGGGTCGGTTTGTCTGGGCGAGAGAAGTCTCTTATCTACCAACTCTCGGGTGGTGAGCAACAGCGCGTGGCGCTTGCTGGGCTTATGTTGAAGCAACCGTCCCTGATTCTGGCGGATGAGCCGACTGGTGCCCTGGATGCCGAGAATGAGGCGCAGGTACTTGATATTCTGCGGGAGATGGTGAACGCTGGGGCCTGTGCCATTATTGCTACGCACAGCGATGCGGTGGCTGACTTCTGCGACCGGCGTATTGATATGTCTCAGTTCAAGGGATAAACGAAGAGAATTGTTTTTATAATGTACCGCCTGGCTATGGAGACGTTAACTCCGTTGCCGGGCGGTGCTTTCTTATATCGCTGTCTTGATGCGGTGGAATGACCGGCAAAGTGCGGAATAGTTCCCGCGCCGCGGGCATTCAACCCCACAACGCGATAGCGTAAAATAGATATATCCCCGCGCAAGTGCGCGGATTAGTACCAACACGTTGAGGTAATTTTCGTGACCAACTCTGTGAACCTGGACCAGCTCGAAGAGCGTCCCGTCCTGGTGGTAGATTACGGTGCACAGTACGCGCAGCTCATCGCTCGTCGCGTGCGTGAAGCCGGCATCTACTCCGAAATCGTCCCCCACTCCATGAGCACCGAGAAGATGCTCGCCAAGAACCCGGCAGCTATTGTGCTCTCCGGTGGCCCCTCCTCGGTCTACGCCGATGGCGCACCCAAGGGTGACAAGGCCCTGTTCGAAGCTGGCGTGCCGATCTTCGGTATCTGCTACGGCTTCCAGGTGATGGCCCAGACCCTCGGCGGCACCGTCGCCCAGACCGGTCTGCGCGAATACGGCGCAACCGACGCAGTGGTCTGCGCTGAGAACTCCTCCTTCCTCACCGGCACCCCCACCACCCAGAACGTGTGGATGTCTCACGGCGACTCCGTGACCGAAGCCCCCGAAGGCTTTGAGGTGCTGGCAAAGACCCCCGGCGCATCCGTGGCAGCATTCGTGGACGAGTCCCGCAAGCTCGGCGGCGTGCAGTGGCACCCCGAGGTGAAGCACTCCGACTACGGCCAGGTCGCCCTGGAGAACTTCCTCTACAATGTGGCAGGCCTGAAGCCCACCTGGTCCACCAACAACATCATCGAAGAGCAGGTCGCTAAGATCCGCGAGCAGGTCGGTAACGACCGCGTTATCTGCGCGCTCTCCGGCGGCGTTGACTCCTCCGTGGCAGCAGCACTCGTGCACAAGGCTGTTGGCGACCAGCTCACCTGCTTCTTCATCGACCACGGTCTGCTCCGTGAAGGCGAGCGTGAACAGGTCGAGCAGGACTACGCAGCATCCATGGGTATCAAGGTCATCACCATCGACGAGTCGGAGCGTTTCCTCTCCGCGCTCGAGGGTGTTACCGAGCCCGAGGCGAAGCGTAAGGCTATCGGCCGCGAGTTCATCCGCTCCTTCGAAGAGGCACAGCGCAAGCTGATTGCTGAAGCGGGCGAAGAGGGCGCAGACATCAAGTTCCTGGTCCAGGGCACCCTGTACCCGGACGTTGTCGAGTCCGGCGGCGGCGACGGCACCGCAAACATTAAGAGCCACCACAACGTGGGCGGCCTTCCCGACGACCTGACCTTCGAACTGGTGGAGCCGCTGCGCACCCTGTTCAAGGACGAGGTTCGCGCTATCGGTCGTGAGCTCGGCGTTCCCGAGAAAATCGTGGCACGTCAGCCGTTCCCCGGCCCCGGCCTGGGCATCCGCATTGTCGGCGAGGTTAACCGCGAGAACCTGGAGACCCTGCGTGCCGCTGATGCTATCGTGCGTGAAGAGCTGACCGCAGCAGGTCAGGACGAGCACATCTGGCAGTGCCCCGTGGTTTTGCTGGCTGGCGTTCGTTCCGTGGGCGTTCAGGGTGACGGCCGTACTTACGGTCACCCGATTGTTCTGCGCCCGGTCTCTTCAGAAGACGCAATGACCGCTGACTGGTCGCGCCTGCCGTACGACCTGCTGGCTAAGATCTCGAACCGTATTACGAACGAGGTCAAGGACGTTAACCGAGTGGTGCTGGACGTTACCTCCAAGCCCCCGGGAACCATTGAGTGGGAGTAATCCCGCCGTGGGCTACCTAGCTTTGTAGCGGGGAGCCTGTGAAGGAGCCGCCCGGTGCATCCGAATGTGGATGCGCCAGGCGGCTTCTTCGTATCTTCCTAACGATATATATCGGGTCTGAAGATGGAGGGGTTGTCGTAGTACTGAAAGGAAAATATAATGTAGCTATGTAGTAACATTCTTTATGTTTTTGTGTTGTGCGTAGAAGGGGAAATCATGACCGTTATGACTAGCCGCGAGTTCAATCAGAACCTCGCCAAAGCCCAGAAGCAGGCTCAGCAATCACCCGTAATTATCACTAAGCGTGGTGAACCCACCTATGTCCTTATGACCTATGAAGAGTATTCGCGTAGTCAGAATGAGAGCTCTTCCCTGTATGACTTCTTCGCCAACTACCCTCAACCTGCTGGGGATGTAGATCTACCTGAAGATTTTCCCGTGGCTGAACGTTCCACTCATCAGCGCCCCATTGTAGAGTTCTAGGGGACAATGATGTACCTGCTTGATACCAATATCATTTCTGAGTTGTGGAAGCTCTCACGCGGTAAGGCTGACCCTGTCTTTGAATCGTGGTTTCGTGTTTACTCCGATAGGCCGCTCTATATTAGCGTCGTGACCCTTATGGAACTAGAGCGCGGTGTGCTTGCTATGGAGCGTAAAGATCCGATACAAGGTGCTTATCTGCGTGAGTGGTTTTTGGCAGTTCGAGAGAAATTTCAGAAACGAACTCTTGTCATTGACGGAGCTGTAGCTGATTGTTGTGCAGGGCTTCACGTGCCGGATAAAGCGCCGGAGAACGACGCATGGATCGCTGCAACTGCTTTGACTCATGGTCTTACTCTCGTAACGCGCAATGTCAAAGATTTTGAGCGTCTGCATGTTCGGCTCCTGAACCCCTTTGAGTGTGCAACCTAAGATGGCTGAAGCCCCGTAAGGAGCCGCCCGGTGCATCCTGTTAGTGGATGTGCCGGGCGGCTTCTTTCATATGAGCGTTTCTGAAAATACTCCGTAGCCTAGATTTTTCGCATGAATTTTAAAGAAAAACACCAAAATATTTAAAACGAGAGTTCAAATAAAAGAACTAAAACTCTCTACAAAACCACACGGGGAAAAGAAAAACCTTTAATGCGGGTGATGCGGGTGACGAATCGAATCACGCCAATGAGCGCTCGACCCCAACCCAAAATGCAGAGCAAAAAACGTACCAAAACAGCAGAACCCAAACGCGCACGCCATATACACGCCGTAGGTCAGCATCATAAACTCAGAATCATGGCTCACTCCCGACGCGACATTCAACACCAATGAGACGCCCAGAATGACAAGCCACACAGCGCTCGCAGCCGCAATCAGCCACGAGATAACACTCAACACCGGGTGAGTCACCCTAAAGGTCTGCTCAGGGCCCTCAGAGGCGGGTACAGCGGCTATAGAAGCTGTAGCAGGGGCAGTAAGCAGAGCAGAAGAGCGCTGCGGAATATGCGCATCAGCATGCTGGCTAGAAGCCTGCGCAGGACGCTTTGCAGATTGCTGGGGGACGCCACCGGATTCGGGAGGGGGAGATTGATACGGTTGTTGCATTGCGGGCTCCTGCATATTTAGCCTTACGGGAGAAGAAACAGCCTAGTTCCTCATCTCGTAAGAAATGAGTGTCTGTGATAGAACGAAAGAATGTGGTGGAAAATATATTCTCTCTATATTTCAAGATTAGAAGCGAACCGTATAAAAAACGAGAGCATCAGCGAATAAGATGCAATATGACGCGAAAATTTCGAAAATACAACAAAAAATCAATAAACCTCAACCTGAAGGTTCAGTGTAGGGTTATTAGACAGGGACCTTAGCCGTAAAACAACGGCACAGACACAGCAACAGCGAAAGGAACGAGCATGGGAATGATCCTCCCACTCCTCTACTTAGGGGTAGGTTTCGGACTCGCAACGTTGCTACCCGAGCACTGGGGCAACCGTCTGAAAGAAAGCGCCTCCGCCCTGCTGACCCGCTGGATTATCCCCACCGTCATCGTCTACATCGTCGCCACCAGCCGTCCCGAGCTCTTCTTCATGGCAGCCTCCACCATGGTGCTCATGGCGCTTCTCGTACGCTGCGCCGCCTTCTTCACGAACGACCCGGTGCAACGGCTCGCCCTCGTCTACCTCAATGCCGGAATCTTCGGAATCCCCGTAGTCGCCAGCTTCTGGGGCGAGGAAGCCGTACGCCTCTACGTCGGCGCGTATATCGGCAACTCCGTCATGGGTAATGTCCTCGGCACCTCACTCATGCGCAGAGAAACCAATACAGACGGACTCACGACTAGCCGAGCCAAGCCCACCCGAAAAGCTGTCACACGCAAAGCTGCCGTCGGTGCAGTACTGCGGTCCCTGCTCACGAACCGCCCCATTATCGCCGTAGCAATCGGGCTGATATGCCTGCCCGCCGGACCGTTCCTCAACACCCACGCCGCCGGTATCTACCGGCTCATCACCTGGGTCTTCAGCTTCGTAGGGCTCATGGTGCTAGGCATGTGGCTGAGCACCGCCCGCCTGCACCGAACCGACCTAAAACAAGCCCTCCGGTGGGCAGTACTCCGTGTCGTGCTTGTGAGCGTCTACAGCGTCGGCATACTAACCGCCGCACACTGGATGCACACGCACACCGGAGTGCACCTCGACCAGCTGCTGGCACACCCGCAGGTACTTTTTATCCTCGGAGTGCTACCGCCAGCCGCTAACATCGTCATTCTGGAAACCCACTACCGGCACGAAGGAACAGCCGCACCCATTATCGCCTCCGGAGCAGTCGTCAGCCTGGGAATGATAGCGCTCGCCGTGCCGATCCTGCAGCTGGTTCTCTCCGGCTAAGCAGAGCCAAGAAAGCACGCCGGGACAACAACCCGGGACAACACAGGGGAGAACAAAGAGGGCAACACAAAAGGAGGGCGGGGCTAAGCCTCACCCTCCTTCTGCTGTCTATCACCTTATCGGCACGCCGTAGCACTCAACGAGCTACAACGCTTAGCGAACGATGTGGTACACCTTCGCCTCGTAGGGGCGCAGGGTCGAACCCGCATCGTCCTTGTAGTTCGAGCTCACCAGCTCAATACGAGCACCAGCCTCACGAGCCTCATTCAGCACAGCGAAGTCGCGCTCCTGCTCCTCAGCAGTGAAGTTCGAAACAACCAGCAAAGACTCGTTCTCGGGGCTGCCATCCGCACCACCGGTACGGGTGTACGCGTACACAGCCTCGTCCTCGTTGTGCGGAACCTGAACCGAATCCACCGGAGCGAAGGACGCGTAAACCATCAGGTCCTTCAGCTTGCCGCGGCGCAGAGTCACCAGCTGCTGGTAGTGGTAGAAAATCGAATCCTCATCAGCCAGAACAGCCTCAGCGTTAATCGCCGGGTAGTTCGGGTTCACAGCAATCCACGGGGTCACACCCTCGGGGCTGAAACCAGCGTTAGCGGAGGCATCCCACTGAACCGGGGTGCGAGCATTGTCGCGGCCCTTAATGTAGATCGCCTGCATCGCCTCTTCGTGGCTCAGACGCTTGTGGTCAACGTGCATGTCCTCGTAGAAGCGGATCGAGTCACCATCGCGGTAGTCCTCAATCGAATCGAACTTCACGTTGGTCATGCCCAGCTCTTCACCCTGGTAAATGTACGGGGTGCCCTGCATGAAGTGCAGGGTGGTTGCCAGCTGCTTAGCGGACAGGGTGCGGAACTCATCCGAATCGTTACCGAAGCGGGAGACAACGCGCGGCTGGTCGTGGTTGTTCCAGTACAGCGAACCCCAGGCGTTACCCTCCAGGGTGGTCTGCCACTCGTTCAGGATGCGCTTGAGCTCGGTCAGCTTGTACGGCGCGTAGGACCACTTGCCGCCCAGCTTGCCGTTCGGGTCGTTATCCACACCCATGTGATCGAAGTGGAAGATCATGTTCAGCTCACCGGTGTGGTAGCCAGCCCACAGCTTAGCGTCCTGGGGGCTGGTTGCGCTGGTCTCGCCCACGGTCATCACGTCGTAGCGGCTGAAGGTCTCGCGGGTGAGCTCCTTCATCCACGGGTGCACCATGGTGCCGTTCGAGATGACGAACGGAATCGAGGAAGTGTGCTTCTCAAAGTCGGTGGAGGGGTCATCCGGGAAGCCCTCGGGCTTGGAGATGATGTTGATAGCGTCCAGGCGGAAGCCGTCAACGCCCTTGTCCAGCCACCAGCGAACCATGGAGTACAGGTCCTCGCGAACCTTCTCGTTCTCCCAGTTCAGGTCGGGCTGTTCCTTGAAGAAGATGTGCAGGTAGAACTGGCCGGTCGCCTCGTCCCACTCCCACGCCGGGCCACCGAACTCGGACGCCCAGTTGTTCGGAGGAATCGGGTTGCCATCCTCGTCGAAGCCCTTCGGGTCCTTCCAGATGTAGTAGTCGCGGTAGGGGTTGTCCTTGGAGGAGCGGGACTCCTTGAACCAGGGGTGCTCATCGGAGGTGTGGTTAGCGACCAGGTCCATCAGAATCTTGATGCCGTGCTTGTGGGCGGTCTCAAGCATCTCGTCGAAGTCTTCCATGGTGCCGAAGTCACTCATGATGGCGAAGTAATCGGAAATGTCGTAGCCGTTATCCACGTTCGGCGAGTCGAACACAGGGGAGAGCCAGATGACGTTGATACCCAGCTTAGCCAGGTAGGGCAGCTTCTCGGTGATACCCTTCAGGTCACCGATACCGTCGCCGTTCGCGTCGTTGAAGGAACGGGGGTACACCTGGTACACCACGGCTTCCTTCCACCACTGGCGGCCCTCGTAGGAGGGAACCTCGTATGCCTCGGAGTTGCTCATAATTGCCTTTCTGTACCGGCGGTTACGCCGAAGAGGGAAAAGGTGTCTGTGATTGAAGTATAGGGCGAAGGGGGACCGGAATGTCTGTTCCGGATCCCCCTCGCGCATTACATTTTTGGGGCGTGCCTACTCGGCGTTGCCGAAGAGGTAAACCTTCGCCTCGTAGGGGCGCAACAGGGTGCCCTCGTCGGTGAACTCGCGGTTCTCATCGCGGTAGTTCGAGCTAATCAGCTTCGGGGCGTTCTCGATAGCCTTCAGCTCGTTCGGGGAGAGAGCCTGCGAGTTGGTCAGAACCACCGAATCCAGGTTGCCGCCCGCGTAGTTCAGCTGAACGGTGTCATCGGTGAAGTTAGCTACGACCAGCAGGGCGCGCTCGCCGGTTGCAGCGGCGTCCTCATCGGAGTTCACGCGCAGGTAGGCGTAGACCTGCTCGTCCTCTTCATCCAGGAGGCGGTACTCACCGGTCAGGACGATCGGGTGCTCGCGGCGCAGGCTAATCAGGTCGCGGTAGTGGTAGAACACGGAATCCGGGTCTGCGAGCTCTGCTTCTGCGTTGATTTCGGTGTAGCGCGGGTTCAGCTTCAGCCACGGGGTGCCGGTGGTGAAGCCTGCGTTCTCGCCGGCGGTCCACTGCATGGGGGTGCGTGCGTTGTCGCGGCCGGAGGCGCTGATGTAGCGCAGCATGTCCTCGGCGGAGACGCGGCCCGACTCTTCAACATACTTGCGCCAGGAGTCGTGAATTTCCAGGTCGTTGTAGTCCTTGACGTCGTCGAAGAAGACGTTGGTCATGCCCAGCTCTTCACCCTGGTAGATGTAGGGGGTGCCCTGCATCAGGTGCAGTACGGTGCCCAGCATCTTGGCGCTGACGGTGCGGTACTCGGGGGAGTCGTTACCGAAGCGGGAGACGGTGCGGGGCTGGTCGTGGTTGTTCCAGTACAGGGAGTTCCAGCCGCGGCCGTGCAGGCCCTCCTGCCAGTGGGTGAGGACCTTCTTGAGGTCAACCAGGTTGAAGCGGCGGTCGGACCACTTGCCGGTTACGCCACCTTCGGAGGCGTCTACGTCCATGTGCTCGAACTGGAACACCATCTGCAGCTCGTTGCGGTCGAAGCCGGTGTAGAGCGCGGCGTCGTCCACGGTCACGCAGGGGGTTTCGCCCACGGTCATGACCGGGTACTTGCTGAGGACCTCGCGGTTCATCTCCTGCAGGAATTCGTGCACGCGCGGGCCGTTAGCTGCGACAGCCAGGCAGTTGTCGAGGCCGCCAGCGAGGACTGCCGGGTCATCGGGGAAGGAGAGGTCCTTGGAAATCAGGTTGATGACGTCCATACGGAAGCCGTCCACACCCTTGTCCAGCCAGAAGCGCATGATGTCGTAGACCTCTTCGCGGACCTTCGGGTTTTCCCAGTTCAGGTCGGGCTGCTTGATGGAGAAGTAGTGCAGGTAGAACTGGCCGGTCGCCTCGTCCCACTCCCATACGGAGGGGCTGAAGCAGGAAATCCAGTTGTTCGGCGGAATCGGCTTGCCGTCCTCGTCGAAGCCCTTGGGGTCGCGCCAGATGTAGTAGTCGCGGTAGGGGTTGTCCTTGGAGGAGCGTGCCTGCTTGAACCATTCGTGCTCGTCGGAGGTGTGGTTGACGACCAGGTCCATCATGAGCTTGATGCCGTGCTCGTGCGCGGTTTCAAGCAGCTCATCGAAGTCTTCCATGGTGCCGAACTCGGTCATGATGGCGCGGTAGTCGGAGATGTCGTAGCCGTTATCGTCGTTCGGGGAAGCGTAGATGGGGGAGAGCCACAGCACCTGGATACCCAGCTTGGCGAGGTACGGAATCTTCTCGGTAATGCCGGGCAGATCGCCGATGCCGTCGCCATTGGAGTCGTTGAAGGAGCGGGGGTAGATCTGGTAGACCACAGGTTCCTGCCACCACTGGGTTTGGGTCGTCATGATTGTTCCTTCCCTTGGAGGTTGTAATGGGTGTTGCGATAGGTGCCGTCGTGTTGGGCGGCTAACATCTGATGCCCTTTAGCTCTGGTCGGTGAGGGGCGTAAGGAGGCTTTGCGGTGCCCAGCTGGAGGGGTCAATTTCCAGGAGCAGGCCGCTGTGGTCTGAGATGGCTTCGGGGGAGTTGTCGCGGAAGACGACTGCGTGGGAGTTGACCGTGAGCAGTCGGTCGGCGAAAACGAAGTCGATACGCTTGGCGTCCGTGTTACCTTCCCAACCGGCGATTTCGCGGTGGACGGTGTTTTCGCCGTCGGTGTGCTCCGCCAGCGAGCGGGTATCAATCATGCCGCTGGAGGTGACCAGCGCGTAGCCTTCATCGCTCAGATGCGCGGCGGAGTTAAAGTCGCCGCCGAGTAGCACGGGTGCGGTGAGGGCGCATTCTGCGAGTGCCTGCGAGAGGCGGGTGTATTCCTGCGCGAAGAGGGGTTCGCCGTCGAATTCCCACCAGGACATGTGGGTGGTGGCGCACCAGAAGGTACCCGTCTCAGTTTCGATGAGGGCTGCCTGCGCGGCGCGGCGCTGCACCTGGTGGTAGCCGTAGTCGGGGGACATCTCGATGGGCTTGATGCCGCGAATCGGCAGGCGCGAGAGGATTGCTACGCATTCGTCGTAGAGGTCCCAGCCGATGTGGGCTTCGGTGAGGGTCCACTCGTAGGTTGCACCCATTTCGTTGAGCGCCTGGACGAGGAGCAGGGCGTAGTTATCTTCGCGGACCGGCACGCCTGCGCCGCCGCGGTAGTTCAGGGGCTCCTTCACCACGGGGGTGGAGGTGAGCTGGTTGACTTCCTGCAGTGCAATGACATCCACCTGCTGTTCAATGATGAACTTTGCGAGGGTACGGATTTTCAAAATCTGGTGGATTTCGCACCAGCTGTGGGTGTTGAGGGTGAGGAAGCGCATAAAACTAAGTCCGGGGTAGTGCGTGAGAAAGAAGTGTGAGGGAAGCGCACCGTTGGTGAAGGTTGGGAGCGTTGTATGGGCTCTCAACCTACGGGTGCACTGTTTATGCTATCGATTCTGTGGGCTGGGTAATAGAGGAAAAGTCTCATCTGCGGCAAGTATTTTTAACCAGTGCCGGGAGATGTTTCAGGTTCTGAAAAACTCTTTCAAAACTTCTATTTTTGGTATGTGTGGGCAGGTATGACCTGGCATTATTGTTTTTGTCTAAAACACATTCGGCATTTAGCGCACGCAGGTTATGTGGCGCCGCTCTCATACACTTCCATTTGGGGGTATAAAGATACGGCGTTCGAATGCATGAACAGCAGGCTGGCAATGAGCGCCAACCCCTGCGTCCGCTCACTCGACAACCCGAAAGGGCGTATAGCCTCATGATGGAAAAAGTACAGAGGTTCGGCTCTGCCATGCTGGCACCCGTTCTTCTCTTCGCATTCGCTGGCCTCGCGGTCGGTATTGCGATCATTGCACAGAACGGCGACCTGATCCCCCTCGCTGCTGACAAGGAAAGCGCGTGGAACCACTTCTGGTCTGTTTGGGAGGCCGGCGCGTGGACCGTCTTCAACCAGATGGAACTGCTCTTCGTGATCGGTCTGCCCATTGCGCTGGCAAAGACCGCTAACGCACGTGCAGTGATGGAAGCTGCAATGGTCTACCTGACCTTCAACTACTTCGTCGGCACCATGCTCAAGGTATGGGGCAAGGGCGGCACCGGTTTCTTCGACCTGGACTACACCACCGACATCTCTGAGAGCGCGGCAGGTACCGGTCTGAAGATGATCGCCGGCATCAAGACCATGGACACCGGTATCTTCGGTGCCATCATCATCTCCGCAATCGTGGTGTGGGTACACAACCGCTGGTTCGACAAGAAGCTGCCCGACTTCCTCGGTATCTTCCAGGGCTCGCAGTACGTCTACGGCGTCTGCTTCTTCCTGATGATGCCCGTGGCATTCCTGTTCTCCTGGCTGTGGCCCTACGCTCAGCACGGCATCTCCTCCCTGCAGGGCTTCTTCATCGCATCCGGCGCACTCGGTGTGTGGGTTTACACCTTCCTCGAGCGCTTCCTGATTCCGACCGGTCTGCACCACTTCATCTACTCCCCGTTTGTCTTCGGTAACGTTGTTACCCCGAACGGTATCGCTAAGGACTGGCCGAGCCACCTGAGCGAGTTCGCTAAGAGCGACAAGCCCCTGAAGGAACTGTTCCCCGGCGGCGGCTTCGCACTGCACGGTAACTCCAAGGTCTTCGCACCCATCGGTATCGCAGCGGCGTTCTACACCACCGCTCGCCCCGAGAAGCGCAAGGAAGTTCTCGCACTGATGATCCCCGTCAGCCTCACCGCGATCCTGATTGGTATCACCGAGCCCCTCGAGTTCACCTTCCTGTTCCTGGCACCCCCGCTGTTCCTGGTTCACGCAATCCTGGCAGCATCCATGGCAGCAATCATGTACCAGCTGGGTCTGGTTGGTTACATGGGTGGCGGTCTGCTGGACTTCCTGTTCCAGAACTGGATCCCGCTGTGGGCAAACCACTCCGGCACCTACCTCATGCAGATTGGTGTGGGCCTGTGCTTCACCGTCCTGTACTTCGTGATCTTCCGCTTCATGATTCTGAAGTTCGACTTCAAGACCCCCGGTCGTGAAGAAGACGGCGGCGAGACCAAGCTCTACAGCAAGGCAGAGTACAAGGCTGCTAAGGCTGCTGAGAAGGACGGCGGCGCAGCTGCTGAGTCCGCTGATGGCGACCTCTACGCACCCCGCGCAGCAGGCTTCCTCGAACTGCTCGGTGGCGCAGAGAACATCACCACCGTGAACAACTGCGCAACTCGTCTGCGTGTCTCCGTTGCTGATGAGTCCCTCGTCAGCCCCTCGGATGCAGACTTCAAGAGCGCAGGTGCTCTGGGTCTGGTCCGCAAGGGCAAGGCATTCCAGGTCATCGTCGGCATGGACGTTCCCCAGGTTCGCGAGCGTTTCGAGACCATGGTGAACGAAGCTAAGACCCTCTCCTAAGAGGATTCAGCTTTCAACCGTCTGACGGTATGACGCCTCATAAGGTATAGACTTCGCCGGCGGTATCGGATAACACCGATGCCGCCGGCGAAGCTGTACCCGGGCTCGTGTCCAGACGTATTCCCGGCTCAAATCTGCATAACGCGCCCCTCAACGTGAGGGAAGACCACCCTCACCCACCCTGGCTGATGACCTTAGAGCGTGTACTATTTATATATTGCTCACCATCGGATTCAGGAGCTTTGAGTGGATTTACAAGATGTCGTGAATGCGAACCAGCACCGATTCAGTGAAACTGAACGGGAAATTTTGGCATTCATGCTAGAAAACGAAGAGTTCGTTGCAGAGTCAACGATCAACTCTCTGGCACATAAAACTTATACTTCGACCAGCTCAATTATCCGCCTGACGAAGAAGCTGAACTTCTCCGGATTTGCTGAATTGAAGTACTTCATTAAGTCCTCTCTGAACCGCAGCGAACCCTTCAACCCGCGGTTCATCGAGAGCGGCCGCGAAGACATTCAGCGCACCTACGACTACCTCGAGCACATGGAGCTGAGCGGACTGCTCAAGCGCATCCATGAGGCTCGCACTGTGTACTGCTTCGGTACCGGCTACGCTCAGCGCAACGCCGTGCAGGAATTTACCAAGTCCATGCAGGTTTGCGGTAAGTTCTGCCACGTCATCCCGGCACGTAATGAGTTCGAAAGCGCCATGAACAATATGACCCAGGACGACGTGGTCATCATTGTGTCCTTCTCCGGTCAGACCGAGAACATGCGCGAACACATTAAGATGCTGGCGCTACGCCGCATCCCCATGATTGCGGTGACCGCCATTGGCGTGAACTACATGTCCTCGCACGCCGAGTACTCCCTGCACTACCAGACCACCCCCACCCACATCAGCACCCAACGCAAGCCCTACTACTCCTTCGTGGCGCTGTCGGTGCTGCTGGACTACATCGTGCGCCGCTACATTGAACACGTTGAGAATGAGCGCCGCGAATCCCTGCAGGACCAGGTGGACGACGCCCTCAACGCTGGGGACGAAACCGACGCCTGACAAGGTATTACTGTGCCCACCTGCTCCTTCACTCACTCCTCCTGAATCCGACCGAATCCGCCTGAGACCATCTGAAAGAGACACCCTGTGACCGCAATTTTCGCGCTCATCGAAAACACCGAGAAGATGCGTAAGTACCTGTTCTGGTACCTCATGATTATCCCCGCGCTGCTACTGTTGTGGATTGCTCTGGGCGCAGCGAACTCCCAGATGGATTTCCAAGCAGCCCTGAAGATTCCCTTCTTCACCGTGGCATTCCTGAACGCCTGCCTCAGCCTGCTGCTGGGCGGCACCCTCAAGTTCGCGGGCGCGGAGAATGAACGCACCGAACGAGCCTACGCCCTGTACCTGACCATTCTGCTGGTCATCATCGGTAACCTGCCCGGCGCGATCCTGAGCTTCTTCCTCTTCCGCTCCCTGCGCTTCGGCAACCTGGAAGGCGAACTGGCGCCCAAGTACCGTTGGGCGCTTCTGCCTGCCCTGGTCTTCTACGTATTGGTGACCGTAGTGCTGCTCGCCGTCAATATCGCAATGTGGTCGAAGTAAGCACACAGGCACAGCAAGCATATAGGCACAGTAAGCACGCAGGCGCAGTAAGCATATAGGCGCACACTGACACCCGCCCCGCTTGAGGCACACCCGGGCAGAGGACCCCGGAAGAACCACCATCTTCGGTGTGTACGCGCAAACGTACACCGCACTGACCCACAAGGACACTCACGACGTGAACCAGATTCCCGAGCCTACCGACGCGCAGCACGCACCCGGCGCCCCGGCTGATACTGCTCAGCCCGCCGCAGCCGCCGCGACCTCAGCAGAGGAAACCCACGAAGTAGCCGACGAAATCAACATCGCCGAGCTGCCCGCACATCTGAACCCCGCCCACGAGGACTTCGACCCCTCGGCGGGGCTTGAGCGCTGGGCGGAACAGATGGACGTCTACACCGGCCCCGACGCGATGCTCGACTTCAACCAGGTCGACTACGTGCACATCGACCTGTCCGAGGCGAACCCCTCCGGCCTGGCTCAGCTACTCGCCGGACGCAAGACCCGCCTCTCCACGATTCTGCGCGACAAGTCACAGCTGGAGGCGGGCATGCGCTCCGCACGCACCCTGCGCACCAAGATTTACGAGCTTGCCACCGACCACGGCCTGGACTCGGGCTATTTCGTGGCGGGTACCGCCTCCTGGCTTTCGCACGACACCCGCGAGGATACCGCCGCCTACGAGAAGCGCTTCATCGCGCCGATTCTCATGGCGCCGCTGAGCATCACCCCGCACCCGAAGGACGACGACTTCGAGCTGCGCCTTGCCGGTTCTGCACGCCTGAACCCGGCGATGGTCCGACAGATTAAGCAGGAGTACGGCATCGACCTGGGCACCATGGATGTGGCGCAGCTGGCGAACTCCATGTCCCGCCTGGACCCCGAGCCGGTCATCGAACGTATGCGCGCCTCCGCGGGCCGTATTCCGGGCATGACCATTGAATCGAAGTACTTCATCTCAACCTTTGCTGACCTGAAGGAAAGCCTGGGCGAACTGCCGCACACCGCCATCACCCCGCTGGTTCGTGACCTGGCGGCGCTGAAAGTGCCCGGAGTGAAGCCGCGTGAGCTCAACGCCCACAACCTGCAGCCGCCCCTGGACCAGCGCGACCCGGCAGAGGAAATGCTCCTGCTGGACGCGGACGCGAACGCCCAGGAAATTATCGACACCGCGGTTAGCGGATTCTCCTTCACCATCACTGCGGCGCCCGGCACCGAGCCGCTGCGTACCGCCGTGAACATTGCATCCGCCCTGATGGGTCGCGGTAAGTCCGTGCTCGTGGTGGGCGAGAAGCGGTCCACCCTCGCTGAATTCTCGGCGCTGCTCAAGCGCACCGGCATTGAGAGCCTGCGCTACGACCTGCTTGCCGAGCACGATGCTGAGGCTCAGCGTGCCGAGTTCATTCGCGCGATCGTGCGTAATGAGAGCGCTGAAGAGCCGAACTCTGAGGACCTGAACGAAGAGCTCGTGGCGACCCGCGCCGCGCTGCTCGACCACACTCGTGCCCTGCTGAACAAGGACGCAAACTGGCAGATTTCTGTCTACTCTGCGCTGCAGCGTCTGGCTGAGCTGACCGCCTCCGAGGACGGCCCGGCAACCCGCGTGCGTTTTGACCGCCCCATGCTCGATTCGCTCATGGAGCGTGAGCAGGTGCGTGCCGAGCTGGTGCGTCTGGGTGAGATTGATGGTTTTGCGGCGGCTTCGCGTACCTCCCCGTGGTACCGTGCCCGCCTGGTCAATGACGAGGAAGCCGCCGAGGCGTACGCCCTGGTCATTACCCTCAAGTCCTCCCTGCTGAACCTGCGTGAGGCGATGAACCACACCAGCGCCATGCTGGGACTGCGCCCGGGTCGTACCATCGCCGAGTGGGAGTCGCAGCTGGCGATTCTGATGCGCATCCGCGAGACGCTCAAGCGTTTCCGCGCGGATGTTTACGACCGCCCGGTGACCGACCTGATTGCGGCGACCGCTTCGGGTGCGTGGCGCCGTGAGAACGGCATCGAGATGAGCAGTATGCAGCGTTCTCGCCTGCGCCGCGCGGCGAAGGAGTACATCCTGCCCGGCGTGAATATTGGTGACCTGCACGAGCAGCTGAAGGTGGTTCAGGCTGAGCGTGCCGAGTGGATTCGCCACATTGAGGCGCCCCGCACCCCGCAGATTCCGGAGAACCTGGACCAGCTGGCTGCAGCCCTGAACTCTCTGGTGTCTGAGCTGGCGGGTCTGGGTATTGTTCTTGCGGATACCATTGAGGGCACCGACTTCGTGCGCACCGACCTGGATGCTCTGGATGCGCGCCTGGATGCCCTCATGGCGGACCGCGTGCTGCTCATGACCCTGCCGGAGCGTGACGCCCTGACTCAGAAGCTGCGTGAGCGCGGCCTGTCGGAGCTACTCGATGACCTGTATGCACGTCAGGTTCCGACCGAGGTTGTTTCCGCTGAGCTGGAGCTCGCCTGGTGGCAGTCTGCCCTGGAGTTCTTGCTACAGCATCACGAAGGTAAGCTGCTGGACGGTGACCGTCTGCGCGATACGGAGTCCCGTTTCCGCCGTGCCGACTACGCCCACATGACCAGCGCTCCGGCGCGTCTGCTGGCGAAGATGGCCCGCGTGTGGACTGAACGTATTGAGTCTGAACACGACCAGGCGGCGTACCTGAAGAGCCAGCTGCGCGGCTACGAGTTCGTGCTCGAAGAGCTGCTGACTCACGCCCCGGTCATGGCGCGTACCCTGTTGCCGCTGTGGACTGCGAGCCCCTTCGCCCTGGCGCGTAAGGTTCCCGCCTCCATGCGTTTTGATACGGTGCTGCTGCTGGACTCCGAGTCGACCCCGCTGGCGGCAAACTTGCCGGCGATTACCCGCGCCGACCAGGTGATTGCCCTGGGCGACCCGCATTCGGGCTACCCCTCACCGTTCATCGTGTCCGCGCCGACTTTCGGTGCGCCCGAGCCGACCGACGAGCAGCTGGACAGCACCTTCGATGTGCTTGCCACCATACTGCCCAACCGCACCCTGGCGATGCTGCACCGCAGCATGGACCCGGTGATTCTCGACTACCTGAACCGTGAGTTCTACGGTTCGCAGCTGCATGCGGCACCGGTGAGCCGCGCCTCCGCCCAGCCTGCCGGTTCGCTGATCGTTGAGTACATTGATACTCGCGGTAAGGTCAGCGATAACGCGAACTTGGATTCGCCCGGTGTTGAGGTGGAGCGCGTCACGAACCTGGTGCTCGAGCACGCGTACCGCACCCCGGACCGTTCGCTGGCGGTTGTGACGGCTAGCCCGAAGCACGCTCAGCGTGTGGCTGAGTCGGTGCGTCACGCCCTGAGCCTGTACCCGCAGCTGGCGCCGTTCTTTGCCGCCGGTGAGGAATCTTTCCGCGTGGTCGACCTGACCCGCGCCGAGAGCCTCGAGCGCGATACCGTGATTTTCTCCCTGGGCGTGGGCCGTGCCCGCCTGGGTCAGGCGTCGTATGATTTGGGTCAGCTGTCTGCCGAGCACGGTCGTCAGGGCTTTGTGGTTGCGTTGACTCGTGCCCGCCGCGCCCTGCGCATCGTTTCGTGTATTGACCCGTCGGAGCTGGACCCGCAGAAGCTGCATCATGGTGCGGTGGACTTCTACCACCTGCTGCGTGAGCACGCGGAACGCCAGGCGCGTGAAGAGGCGGAGGCGAAGGCACAGCGCGTACCGGAGACCCTGCCGCGTAACGCATTCTTGGCAGCCGACGATGCGGACACCCCGGATTTGGGCGACTGGCTGCTGAACGATTTGGTGGCGCGCCTGCAGGCTTGCGGCGTGCGTGTGACTCGCGGTGAGGGCGATATCGCTCTGATTGCGCACGCCCCGGAGAAGCTGGCGGCTGAGCCGGTGCCTGCGCTGGGCGTGGCTCCCGTCGTCTCGTCGAACCCGAGCGTCCCCGCGGCTATGCCGCTGGTGGCGTGTTCTGACGGCGAGCAGAATTACGCGCGTGCTTCGGTGCGTGAGCGTACCCGCCTGCTGCCGGAGCGTCTGAGCCGCACGGGCTGGAACTACATTACGCTGGGCACCCTGGAGGTGTTCGCTGATCCGGATTCTGTGGTGGCGCGCGTGCTGCACTACCTGGATATGGATGAGGGCGCTGAGGTTCGTGGCTAGTTATTCGTCGACGCCGAAGCCTCGCCGCGGTCACCGTCGCGTGAGCGGCGGCGGCTCGGTGAGCGGGGCTGAGCCTCTGCTGGTGGGCGTGACGACGCCTCCGGCTTCGGGTACCTCGTCTGCTGCGGGGGCTTCCGCGAAGAAAGCTGATGCTCAGAACCAGAACTCCCGGAAGGCGGGTGCTCAGAAAGCGGCTACTTCCGCACAGCCGCTGACCCAGGAGGAACGTGAGCGTCTGGAATGGATGCGTCAGCAGCGTCCTCCGCACTGGGGCAACAATATCGTGTAGCGCACCCGAGCCGGGAGTGCTTCTTAAACGCTGAGGGGCGGGGCAACCTGTGTTGCCCCGCCCCTCTTCGACCGGTGTGGAACTTCCGCTTAGGAGTTGCCCTTGTCGGTGCTGTAGAAACCGGAACCCTTGAAGGTCACGCCGACGGTGTTGTAGCGCTTGCGCAGGGTTTCTTCGCCGCACTGCGGGCAGATGCGCAACGCATCGTCGCTAAAGGACTGACGCTGTTCAAAGACGTGGTTGCAATTCTTGCACTGGTAAACGTAGACCGGCATATTGTCCTTCTGTGTCGATTTTTTCGCTGAGCGGGTTTAATAACAGTGGTTTGAGTGTACCGCTTTTGAAACGCTCTGGGCTATTTGCGTTTTCTTCTCAAAAAGCTATTTCTGGTTTCTTTTTGCCTTTTCTACCGGGGCTATTCTTGAAAGTCCGCACATATTTTCTGGGCTTTTACGCACAGAAGTGTTGTGTCAATCAGCGGTGCGGCGAGCCCAGTCTGACCTACGCTCCCGCGCGGGTGCGGAAAATACCTTCCTCGGTGAGGACCACCGGCAGAATGGCGTCCCACCGGTCGTAGGGAATAGCTTCATAAATTTCATCGGCAAATACCACGCCGATGCTCTGCTCCTGTAGCTGCTGTGCGCTGAGCAGGGGGATAATGCGGTCGTAGTAGCCGCCTCCCTGGCCGAGGCGGTGCCCGCCAGCATCAAAGGCGAGAGCGGGGATGAGGCGCACATCGGCGTTCACGAATGCTTGCGAGTCCTGTTCTTCGCCCTCGGGTTCGGGGATTCCCATGGGGCTGAGCGGGTGCTCAACGGCGGGGTCCCAGTGCACCCAGGCGAGTTTGCGGCCGGGGCGCACGACGGGTACGAGGATGCGGTGTCCGTCCTTGTGTAGGCGGGTTAGTGCCTCAATGATGGGCGGTTCGGATTTGGTGGGCAGGTATGCCGCAATGGTGCCGGGGGAGTGGAGGCGCTGCGCGATGGCCTCGAGAATGTGGTGGGTGAAAAGGTCAGCCATTTGCTGCTGGCCGTGTTCGCCGCGGTGGCTACGTGCGGTGAGGCGGCGTGGGCGGATTTGGGAGCGGAGAATGTCTTTATCCAGGGAGATGTCGTCTGCGCTGGCTCCTGCGTCGGAGTTGCTGGTGGCGGCTGTGGTGTTGAGAGGCATGGTGTGTCCCATCGTCATCGCGGGTGAGGTTTTATATGGGGGTGGGGGAGAGTGGCTCTATGGGCTAGGGGGCTGGTTTGGTCATGGCGCCTCCGCACTGAGGGGGTTCGAGGCGGTGCGAAAACATCCCTGCGAGCGGCGAAAGTAACCTACTCTGCTGGGCTGTAGATTCTACTTTTCAGTATAGGGATTGCAGAAAATAGCATTGGGTTCTGATGAACATATTTTCTCAACACCCCGAAGAATGTACCTTCACCGATATGCAGTTAGTCACGTTGGAGATTTTTTCATGTCATAGTCTCGATAAATCGCCTTAAGTACTTTACAACTTAGGGTATTCTTGTGCCATGGCTACTGAAATTAAGTCTGTTACTAAGGCAGTTATTCCTGCTGCTGGTCTGGGCACCCGATTCCTGCCCGCAACGAAGGCAACCCCCAAGGAAATGCTCCCCGTCGTCGATCGCCCCGCGATTCAGTACGTGGTGGAGGAAGCAATCCGTGCCGGTCTGAACGACGTTCTGATGATTACCGGCCGTAACAAGCGCGCTCTCGAGGATCACTTCGACCGTGTTCCCGTTCTGGAGCAGCAGCTCGCTGAGCAGGGTAAGGACGCCCTGCTGGCATCTGTCGTTGAGACTAACGAGCTCGGTGGCGACCTGCACTACGTGCGTCAGGGCGACCCCAAGGGTCTTGGTCACGCTGTTCTGCGCGCAAAGCGCCACGTTGGCGATGAAGCATTCGCTGTTCTGCTCGGCGATGACCTGATTGACGAGAAGGAAGACCTGCTCGCTCGCATGGTGGAGGTCCAGGAGCGTACCGGCGGTTCCGTCGTTGCTCTGATGGAGGTTCCCCGCGAGGCTATTTCCGCTTACGGTGCAGCTGCTATTGAGGCTGTTGAGGGCGAGGACGGTTTCGTTAAGATCACCGGTCTGGTTGAGAAGCCTGCTGCTGATGAGGCTCCCTCGAACTACGCTGTGATTGGCCGTTACGTTCTGAGCTCGAAGGTCTTCGAGGTTCTGGAGAACACTGCTCCGGGACGCGGCGGCGAAATTCAGTTGACCGACGCTCTGCAGACCCTGGCTCAGGGCGAGGGCGAAGGCGAAGGTGTCTACGGTGTGGTCTTCTCCGGCCGCCGTTTCGACACCGGTGACAAGCTCTCCTACCTGAAGGCAAACGTTATTCTTGCTGCTGAGCGCCCCGAGTTCGGTGACGACCTGCGCGCATGGCTGAAGGACTTTGTCGCAGAGAACTGCTAAGTACTCTGCATCCGCCCTCTGATGAGGGCAACCGATAAATACCAACCACGCTGAGGAAGGCGTTCTTACCGGTGGGGCGTTAGCCCTGAGGGAGGGCGCCTTCCTTTGCGTCGTACGTGGGATATTGCTGAGTGAGGGCTCAGCAATGGTCTTGCGTTGAACGTGCGCAAGCATCTTCGGATGCATATTCCTTCCGGGGTATATGCGCATATCCAGACCGATTCTTTCTTCTTATGGAAAGCATTGGGAATATAAGGGTATGATTAAAGTCTAGGGATAAAGGGATGATAGAGGGCGACCTGATATGACGCTGTTGAACACCTCCGGTGTGTTGGTAATTCTGACCGTGATTTTGCTGCTGTGGTTTGTACCCAGGAGCCTCCGTCGCGCGCCCGCAGGTCACGTCATGGAGCCTGAGCGTCCCCTGATTAGTGCCGAGCGTACCGCTGAGGACATTCTCGCCTCCGCCGGTGTGCTACTGAATGAGTCGGAGGCGTACCAGTCTTCCGATCATGCGGTGGCGCCGGGTACCTCCCTGCCCTCTTCTGCTCTTCCGCAGGCTTCTTCCTCTCACGCTGTCGATGACTCCGCTCAGCCTGCCCCGGACACGGCTTCTATTTCGCAGATTCGCGAATCTTCCCCCACCGCGCCCTATACCGATGCAATCCCTGTAGTGGAGGAGGCAAAGCCTTCCGTCCTGTCGTACTTTGATACCTCAAACCCGAGCGGTATTGTCCTGCTGGTTGCCGCCGGTCTGGGTGTGCTTGCCCTGGTCACCGGCCTTCTGGCACTCTTTGCTGATTTGGCGTGGGGTTGGGCTGTCCTCTTCCTGATTCTTGCCGGTGGCGCGTGGGCGGTGAGCCGTTTTGGTCTGCTGGAGTCTCTTGCCCATCAGGTGAAGGCGAACCGCGATGAGCGCCGCGCCAAGGCTGAAGCAGAAGATGCCGAAGGCGATGACGTTGAGGACAACGACGCTGAGGATGAAGGGTACGAAGGCTCCGACGACGATGCACCCGAATCGGTAGATGGCCCGGGTGCTGAAGGCCCGGATTCTGAAGCTACTGAAGAATCTGAGCCTCAGTCGCGCCCCGCTACCCGCAAGCCCGCTGCCCGCAAGCCTGCTGGCAATGTGAACCCTGAGGCGGCACGCCCGAGCCGTGCGCACATCGCGGTGGAAGCATCTGAGGATGCACCCGAGGTTACTGCTCGCGAGGAGGCGCCCGCGCCTTCTCAGACTGCGCGTCCCGTTCGCCCGGCACCTGCTCGTTCTGGTGCTACTGGTTCTGCCGCTACTGCTTCTACCGAGCCGCCTGCGGCTCACCGCCAGGAGCGTCGCCAGCAGCGTCCGAGCCGCTTCCAGCCAATTCGCCGCGGTAGCGTGCTCTTCGACCAGGAGAGCGGTTCCGCCACTCGTGCTTCCTCCGTTGCTGCGCCTCGCACCGCGGGGCAGCCTCGGGTGGCACAGGCTCAGACAGCACAGCCTCAGCCTGTTCAGAAGGCACCGGCACCTGCTACCCAGCAGGTAGTGCCCCAGCCCGCTCAGGCTGTTCAGCCCGTTCAGCAGGTACCCGCGCAGCCGGTAGCAGCTGCCGCACAGCAGCCGGCAATTCACCCGGATCAGCCGGTGGCTCGCCAGGCTCTGCGCGACGGTTCACCCGTCCGCCAGGCACCTGCGGCTCCTGCCGCTCAGCCGATTCCCGAAGAGATTCCTCTGCCGGATGTCCTGGATGATTCTGAGTTCGATGCACTGGACATCGCCTCGCTGAACGACCCGGCTCACTCTAACGGTGCTATTGCGACCGGTGGTGTTCGTTCGACGAATCGTCACCCCGGTGCTGGCTCCTCCTTTGAGGCTGTGAGTAACACCTGGAACCCGGTTCAGCTGCCCAAGCCGCTGAGCGCCCTGCATCGCCAGGATCAGGGCAAGAAGCAGGGTAAGAAGTAGACTTCGCTCTAAAACGCGTAAAACCCCGATAGCTTGTGCTGTCGGGGTTTTGTGCTGTCAGGGGTTTGCGTCTATGTGAATGTGCGGCGTGGGTAAAGCGGGTAGTTAAAAAGAAAAGGAACCCCGTCCATGGGGTTCCTTTTCCAGCATCACACACAGGAAGAAAGTCTTCTAGACCGACTAGGAAGACCTTCCCACAAGGCCTGCCCTATTCGGTAATAAAAATATATCCTAATTCCTGCACCCGATACAAGCCGAAAATAGCGACACCCTGTCAATAAACTAAGGTTCACCTAAGTAAAACCCGCGCCATTGCAGGCGACAAGGGGCAATAACCCTCGGCTGAAAAAAATTTAAAAAACTTTTTAGCCTCCTCCAAGCGTCCAATATGAAGCCTCAAAGAACCTTCAATCAGGCCAATATTGCCCACTCGTGAGAGAATAGCCGGGTGAAAGAATGGTTTGACGCACTCCCGATTGAGGTTGCCCTAGCTTTCATGTGGGTGGTCGGTATCGTCCGCACCAGCATCGTGTACGCTCTTGGTGCGCTCGCTGCTGAAGGCGGCGCGCGCCTCGACCGCATCCGCAAAGCCATGGACAGCCCGCTCTACCGTAAAGCGCGCCGCTTGATTAACCGGTGGGGCGTAATTGCCGTGCCCCTCTGCTTTCTCACCGTGGGTCTGCAAACCGCGGTCATCATCACGACCGGCTTCACGAAAATGCCGCTGCGCCGCTGGGTTCCAGCGATGCTGGTCGGAACCCTCATGTGGGCGTGCATCTACACCACCATCGGCTTCGCAATTCTTGCCGCGCTCGGCCTGGAGCCGTGGATGTTCCCGCTCGCCCTCGCCATTGTCATTACGGTGCTGGTCATTGTGTCTCAGCTGCGCGAACGCCGCATTAACCGCGAAACCGTTGCGAACGCTACCGTGGACATCACCGAGAACTAGTCCTGTCTCCAGCAGGGGATAGGTGCACTATCTTGTCGGGTTGAGACCGCTCACCTGCCCCCCCAATACCGCCGCCCAAGATGTGCTAGCGTGGAGGGATGAGTTCATCCGCATCCTCCACCGCAGGTACCCCCGAAGAGCAGCCCGTCAACGACCATGCTCTCACCGCAATCGACCCCGAGTTGAGCGCGCCCGAAAACACTACCGACGAGGTAGAAACCGAAGCGCTCGTCGAGGCTCCCACCCGCGTGTACCTACATCCCGAGCAGCTGGCAATGATTCAGACTCCGGAGGCTCTGCCCATCCCCGTGCTACAGCGCTCCGTGCTGCGCGTTAGCTACGTGCCGGCGATTATGCCCGGCAAGTGGTTCAACCGCTGGCATGAGCGTTACGGTGACCGCGTGCAGCTGGCGGAGGTGCCCGTGCGTGAGGCGCGCGGCCTGGACTCCCTGCATCAGGACCTGTGCCTGATTGATCCCGCCGCTAACCCCGCCGTTATCTCCGCTGCTGAATCTGCAGAAGAGGGAACCGCCGTCTCCGAAGCATCCGCCCTCTCCGAGGCGCCCGCCGAAGCTACCGAGCACGCCCCCATTGAGCCTAAGCACGTACCCGAGAACCCCTTCGCGCACATGAGCATTGTGCGCCCCGACCGCGAACCGGCAAGTACCGACGGCGAGAAGTACCACAGCATCCGCCTCTATGAGGAGCTGCCCGTGGTTATTCTGCCGGTGGACCATGTGCTCACCGTGCTTGATGAGGTGCCCGTGGAGGAGCTTGCCGAAGAGTTTCTGCTGCAGCCCGCCTCCGATATTCCCGCCTACGAGGAAGTGTCCCGCACCTGGCGTGAGAGCGCCGGCCGTATCGTGCCCGAAGGCTTGACCGATAAGGAAACCATCGAGCTGGTTGCCGCCGGTGTGGGCCTGTACATTGTGCCCATGTCCATCGCGCGTTTCTACCACCGCAAGGACCTCACCTACCGCCCCGTTGCGGGTCTGGACACCTACCCTGTGCACCTGGTCTGGCCGCGTGCCCCCAAGGGTGAGCCGCGCAGCGAAGAGCTTGAGGCGCTCCTGCAGGACTTCATCGGTATTGTGCGCGGCCGCACCGCAACCAGCGACCGCGGTAGCGAAACCCGACAGGCACGCGCCGAACGCATCGCCGCCGAAAAAGCCAAGGAAAAAGCGAAGGCACGAGCTGCCAACGCCCGCCGTGAAGCCCGCGATAAAAAGCGCGCCAACGCCAAGAAAAACGGCAACGCGCGCCAGCACGCTCGACAGTCCGCCAAAGCCGCCAGCGCACGCCGCGGCAAGAAACGCTAAAGAACGATAGACGGTAAAATCAAACCATGGCATTAGCAATGGAAACCCGACCCGCAGCCTACGCAGTCATCATTGAGCAGGGCAAGCTGCTCATGACTCGTTGGGTGCCCGAAGACCGCGCGCTCAGCCCCCTCTGGTCCCTGCCTGGTGGCGGCATGGAACCCGGCGAACAGGCGGACGAGACCGCGCTGAGGGAAACCCTCGAAGAGACCGGCTACAGCGTCGCCATTGAAGACATTCTGGGCGTGCACGCCGGACACTTTCCCGTGCGCTCCACCCAGAAAGACCCGCAGGCGCTACCTTTCTGCGCCCTGCGGGTGGTTTTCCGTGCCCACATTGTCACCGGCGAACTGCGCCACGAAATCAACGGTTCTTCCGACACCGCACGTTGGGTACCCATCGCTGAGCTGGACACCATCCGCTACGGCACCCTCATCGACGAGGTCGCCTCCATGATGGGCTACTCCAACGCCGCCAGCTGGGCACGCGAATACCGCGAATTTCTTGCCGACGAAAACGCACGGAAGCTTCCCTAATGAACCGACTAACCCTCACCCGCCGTGCGGCGCTCACCTCCCTGGCACTCATGCCGCTGCTCGCCGCCTGCGGTAGCAACGACACGACCCCGCACGTGGATCCCTCCGCGTCCAGCTACGGTACCCTGCGCATCGGCTACGGTGCCCTGCGTGAGATGCGCGCCGTTGCGCACGTGTACGCGCGCGCCCTGCGACAGGTTGGCTACTCCGTTGAACTTGTCAACACCGACAACAGCCGCGCTACCGCCCTGCGCGGGCTCATGGTTCCTTCGGCAAACTCCGCCACCCCCACCGCAACTCTGCCCGACGATGAGGAAACCAGTAGCACTGCCGCCGTTGAATCGCTGGACCTGGTTATCGACTACAGCGGCGACCTGCTACTCTACCTGACCGACGACGGCAAAATCAGTCCCGCCGCCGCGCAGAACGAACGCATCGCAGCCTCCGTGAGCGCCTCCGCTCAGGCAGCCGGCGTGACCCTGCCCCCGGCAGCTACCCCCACCGCGGAGGAGAGCACCGCCTCCGCGCATGCTACGGACGCAACCGCGAGCCCCACCGCAAGCTCCACCCGCTCCGCAGACCCCATCAACCTGCGTGCCATGAGCACCACCGACATGACCAACGCGATTTCGCGCATCCTGCCCGAAGAGCTCATGCTCCTCAACGGTGCAAACGCCACCAACAAGGATGTACTGGTCACCACCCGCGCCGTGAGCGCCCGCCACAAGCTCAGCTCCCTCGCGAACCTGCGTGAGGTGCAGTCTTCCCTGGCGTTCTCCATCCCGGCAGGGTACTCCAGCGGCACCTACGGCGTGGATTCTTTGCGTAGCCTCTACCGCTACCGTGTGCACTACCCGAAGATTCAGGACAACCCCGCCGAACGCGTCAACGCCCTCACCGCAGACACCGTGCAGGTGACCCTGCTGCACAGTTGCGACTCCGCGATTGAAGAGAACCGCCTAGTCACCCTGGAAGACCCGTCAACGGCGCTTCTGCAGCAGCAGCTGGTGCCCATTATTCGTCGTACCCTGCCAGATAGCGCTCGTACGGCAATTAACCGCGTATCATCTACATTAGACACGGGTAACCTCTCGTTCCTGTTGCGTCTGACTAGCGGATCCAACCCCATCGCAGATGACGACGCAGCACAATTCATTTTGGATCACCCTAGAAAGTAAATCATCATGACGAAGTACCGTCAGTCCTCAAAGTTGAGCAACGTCCTGTACGACATCCGCGGCCCCATTCTGGATGAGGCCAATCGCATGGAAGCGATGGGCCACCGCATCCTCAAACTGAACATTGGTAACCCCGCACCCTTCGGCTTTGAGGCGCCGGATGCCATCATGATGGACATCATTCGTCACCTGCCCGAAACTCAGGGCTACTCTGACTCCCGCGGTCTCTACTCGGCGCGTACCGCCATTGTGCAGCACTACCAGAACCGCGGCATCATGAACCTCGACACCGACGCCGTCTACCTCGGCAACGGTGTGTCTGAGCTGATCCCGATGACCCTGCAGGCACTGTGCGAGACCGGGGACGAAATCCTGGTTCCCATGCCTGACTACCCGCTGTGGACCGCATCCACCGCGCTGGTTGGCGGCAAGCCCGTGCACTACCTCTGCGATGAGGAAAACAACTGGTACCCGGACATCGAAGACATTAAGTCGAAGATTACCGAGCGCACCAAGGGCATCGTGGTTATTAACCCGAATAACCCCACCGGTGCCGTGTACCCGCGTGCAATCCTGCAGCAGATCGTGGACGTGGCACGCGAACACGGTCTGGTTGTGTTCTCCGACGAAATCTACGAAAAGATCACCTACGACGGTGCTGAGGCCATCAACATGGCTTCTCTAACCGGCGACGACGTGCTCTGCCTGACCTTCTCCGGTCTGTCCAAGGCATACCGCGTCTGCGGTTACCGTGCGGGCTGGGTCGCTATCACCGGCCCGAAGAAGGACGCCTCAAGCTACCTTGAGGGTATTCACCTGCTCGCCTCCATGCGCCTGTGCTCCAACGTTCCGGCACAGCACGCAATTCAGACCGCGCTCGGCGGCTACCAGTCCATTAACGAGCTGATTGTTCCCGGCGGTCGCCTGTACGAGCAGCGCACCCTGGCGCACAAGATGCTCAACGAGATTGACGGCATCAGCTGCACCAACGCGGAAGGCGCGCTGTACCTGTTCCCGAAGATCGATGTTGAACGCTTCGACATTACCGACGATGAGCAGTTCGCCCTGGATCTGCTGAAGAGCCAGAAGATTCTCTTCAGCCACGGCCGTGCGTTCAACTGGAAGGACCCGGACCACTTCCGCCTGGTGTTCCTGCCCGATACGCAGACCCTCACTAGCGCCCTGGAGCGCCTGGGTAACTTCATGGCTGACTACAAGCAGAAGCACTAGCCCTGCCGCCTCTGCTACGTATAGACGGAAAATAGCCTGCCCCGCAGTTCTGATGAGCTGCGGGGCAGGCTATTTTTAGTGGCTTTGCGGATGTGCGATGCGCAGATGACGGAGCAACGCGCCGAGGGGGGGGAGAGAAGCGTGCTAGTTCGCTGCAGGCTCCTGACCAGCCTGTGCGCCGCGTGCCGCGTTCAGGCGCTCCTGTGCGCCCTGCAACCACGCCTCGCAGCGGGAGGCAAGCGCCTCGCCACGCTCCCACAGAGCGATGGAGGTTTCCAGGTCGCTGGCGCCGGACTCCAGCTGGCGCACGACCTGCTCCAGCTCGGCACGCGCTTGCTCGTAGCCGAGGGTTTCGACGGGGGCGCCCAGTTCGGCGCTGTTGAAGCTAATGTTCTCGCTCATTGAGGAACCTTTCAGGGGGTAAAACTTTAGGGGTAAAACTTGGGGTATCGAGGTTTAGGAGATGTTTGAGGGATCCGTAGAAGTCACGGTCGCCTGCGCCGAACCGGTCGCCGCGCGCACCGTAATCTGCTCGCCCGCACTCAACGCCGAAGCGTCACGCACAATAGCGCCCGCAGCATCCTGAACGATGGAGTAGCCGCGGTTGAGCGTCTGCGCAGGCGAGAGCGACCGCACCCGCGCCAACGTATGCGACAGAGTCGCCGACTCACGCTCCAGACGGTGCTGCACCGAACGGTGAGCGCGCTCGCGCAACTGGCTCAGCTCCTCCACACGCATGAGCAGGGAGGACTCCGGGTGGGTGAGCACCGGGCGGCTCCGTAGCTGCGCGATGTAGTTCATCTGCATACCCACATAGCCGAGCACCGCACGGTCCAGGCGGGCGCGCGCCTCGGTGATGCGGGCGGTTTCCTCCGAAATATCGGGCACGATGCGCTTACCCGCATCGGTGGGGGTGGAGGCGCGCAGATCGGCGACCGCATCGAGGATGGGGGAGTCTGCTTCGTGACCGATCGCCGAGACCACCGGGGTGGTGGCTGCCGCGACGGCGCGGATGAGCGCCTCCTCGGAGAAGGGCAACAGGTCCTCGAAGGAGCCGCCGCCTCGGGCGATGACGATGACGTCCACCTCCGGGTGGGCATCCAATTCGGCGAGAGCCGCAATGACCTCAGCCGCCGCACCCTCACCCTGAACGCGGGTATTGCGCACCTCGAAGACCACGCCGGGCCAGCGCAGGGAAGCGTTGCGGATAACGTCCTTCTCCGCGTCAGAATCGCGACCGGTAATCAGACCCACACGATTCGGCAGCATGGGCAGCGGCTTCTTGCGCGCGTCAGAGAACAGCCCCTCGGCGGCGAGAGCTTCACGCAGACGCTGCAGCTGCTCGTGCAGGTTGCCGGTGCCGACCGCATACACTTCCTTGCCGATGAGGGAGAGCTTGCCGTTCTTCCACAGGCTCGGCTTGGCGCGGGTGACGATGCGAGCGCCTACGGTCACATCAGCCGCCAGGCCGCTACCGGCACGCCCAAAGAGCGCGAGGGTGAAGGAGAAGTCTTCGTTGAGATCTTTGAGCTCCATGAAGACGTTGCCGCCGCGGCCGTTGAGGGAGGCGACCTGCGCCTCCACCCAAAGCTCGGGAACCTTGTCTACGTAGTTTTTGAGGTTCTGCGCGAGCAGGGCGAGGGGCCAGGGGTTGGTGGCGGTGGTTTCCTGAGACTTCCCGGGAAGCTGCCGCTCGTGCACGGGCGGCACCACGAGTGCGGGTGCCGGCTGCGCTGCGGAGGGGTTGTAGAAGTTCATACCCTCTATTGTCCCTGATTGGTCGGTTATGCGTCTGCTCACAGGTCAGCCGAACGAATCGGGGTATCTTGCACGCAGTGCAGGTGAAACTTAGCTTCTGGCGCATTCGGCGGGTCCGAATCGGCTTTGAACAGTGTGAGCGGGTACCCTAGGCTCATGCGCTCACCCGATCAGTCAGCAGACCAGAACAATGCCCTCAATACCGCCGCAGCTTCGTCTGCGGCGGGTACGGGCGCGCAAAACTACCCGGCGGATGCGACCCGAGTCGTCGGCACCCGGATCACCCGCACGGATGGCTACTACACGGACGGCCACTACACGGCGGATGAAGACACCACCCTGCTACAGCCCACCCGGACGCTCGGCCACGGGACAGCCCCCACCAAAGCTGAATTGCAGGCTGCCCCGGAGCCTCCCTTCGCGGCAGGTTTGCGCAGGTTCCTGACCGTTGTGCTGTGCGCCCTGGCCCTGGTGACCGGTCTGGGCGCAACCGCGGGCGCCTGGGTGAACTCAAAGCTCATGTCAGAGCGTGGTTTCTCGCAGATTTCCTCCAACCTGGCGGAGGACTCGCAGCTTGCCTCGCGCATTGCGGACGGTGCGGTAGAAGACCTCATGAACTCCGAGGCTATGACAACCTTCCTCGACGGCACCAAAGAAAGCGGCTTATACTCCATTCTTGTAAAGCCGACACAGGACGGCATACGTTCCCTGCTCAACCGTTCCGCGGCTGAGCTGTCAAAAACTGAAGAATATCGAAGCCTCTGGAAGGAAATCGCCGAGGAAACTCGCCGTTACAACCTTGAACACCCGGACGGTCCCGCCGTCATTGTGCTCACCCCCTTCTACCGTGCGCTGGATGCGAAGGTCGGCTCTATCGGCTCCTTCGACCCGGACCTGACGAAGCTCGGCCCTGAAACCCTCAACATTGACCGGGTGAAGGACGGCAACAGCCAGCAAGACCAGCAGGAGTGGTATCTGCACGCCGGCATTAACCGTGCCGCCGCGCTGGGCAAGTCCACGGTGCCGCTGACCATCATCTCGGTGCTGAGCCTGCTGCTGGCTACGTTGCTGGCACCTAGGCACCGCATCCTGGTGCCCGTGGTTACGGCTCTGCTCTACGCCCTGCTGGGATGGGGCGCCGCAGCCTGGTTAGGCGGCCAGAGCCCCGAATCCCTGGGAATTACCAGCCACAGCACCGCCGGAACGGCGCTGATTACCGGGATATGGAACCAGCTCGCACCGTCACTGACCGGGCATCTGGAAGCGGCGGCAAGCTACGGGCTGGTCCTGGCAATTCTCGCCCTGCTGCTCGGTATCCTGATTCGCCTCACCGCCCTGGGTCGTAGCCCTGCGAGCGGTGCCACAGTCATCACACACTAAAAGTCCGAACAACGTAGGATAGTAACCATGTCCACTGAAACTATTGCCCTGGGCCTGCCGCCCGTACCCCGCGAGCGCCGCAGCCGCGCCGAGGTTGAAGCCGCCGCCCCCGTCAACGGTGAGAAGAAAGTCCTGCTCGCCACCCCGCGCGGTTACTGCGCAGGCGTTGACCGTGCCGTGATCGCTGTTGAGAAGGCGCTGGAGCACTACGGCGCGCCCGTCTACGTGCGTAAGCAGATTGTTCACAACCGCCACGTGGTGGAGACCCTGGAAAAGCAGGGCGCTATCTTCGTTGATGAAGTGGACGAAGTTCCCGAAGGCTCCGTGACCGTGTTCTCGGCGCACGGCGTGTCCCCGGCAGTGGTTTCCGCAGCTGGAGAGCGCTCCCTGAACACCATTGACGCGACCTGCCCCCTGGTGAACAAGGTGCACCGCGAGGCTGTACGCTTCGCCAAGCAGGACTACGACATCCTGCTCATCGGCCACACCGGCCACGAAGAGGTCGAAGGTACCGCCGGTGAGGCGCCCGACCACATCCAGATTGTGAACTCGCCCGACGAGGTGGATCAGGTGACCGTCCGTAACCCGGAGAAGGTCGTCTGGATTTCTCAGACTACCCTGTCGGTGGATGAGACCCTGGAAACCGTGGCGCGTCTGCGTGAGCGTTTCCCCTCCCTGCAGGATCCGCCCTCGGACGACATCTGCTACGCAACCTCTAACCGCCAGGGCGCCATCAAGGAGATCGCTCCGCGCGCCGACCTGGTGATCGTGGTTGGTTCGGCGAACTCCTCGAACTCCGTGCGTCTGAAGGAAGTGGCACTCGAATACGGTGCTAAGCGTGCCGAGCGTGTGGACTTCGCACACCAGGTGGACGAGTCCTGGTTTGAGGGCGTGGCAACCGTGGGCCTGACCTCCGGCGCGTCCGTGCCCGAGGTCCTGGTTCAGGAGGTGCTGGCTCTGCTCGCCGAGTACGGCTACAGCACCATCGAAGAGGTGGAGACCGCGAAGGAAGACATTCTCTTCTCCCTGCCGAAGGAACTGCGTTCCGCCCTCAAGAATGACGAGAACGTGGGCCGCCAGCTCGGTGGCCGCGGCGCTAAGCCCACTCGCTAATACTTTTAGCTGATGACCCCGTGTCCTCTTCCCCGCTTTGGGAGAAGACACGGGGTTTTTCGTGCCTGAGGATGCGCAGGTAGGTAGGTGCGCTTGTGCAGCTTCGCTTTCACGCTACGCGGGAGAGGAGGCTTGAGGATGCACGGTTAGGGGCGCATGCGCAGCTTTGCGCTCACGCTACGCGGGGGAGTGCCCCCTCTTCAGCGCCTGGGGGCGCTTCGAGGACGGAGCCCCCGCTTCGCGTGATCGCCTTCGCTGCTGGGGAATGCCCTCTCTGCGGCGCCCCAACAACGATTGATACAGGCGTTTCGAGGACGGAGCCCCCGCTTCGCGTGATCGCCTCCGCTGCAGTTTCGTTGCCCAGGGCCTATTGCCCCGGAAATTACCGCGTCATACCAACCCCTCCGCGAACTCATGACATTTGTCATGGGCAGGTCATGACACTCTGTACCGCACCGGTGTGAAAACCGGCGGTGTAATAGAAACATGAACACCGCAGCACTTCAGAACAGCAAGCACAACACCGCAGAAACCGTTATTTCTGCCCGCTCCCTCCGCCAGGTTTTCTCCACCCGCGCGGCCGGCACCGTGGTCGCCGTCAACTCGATTGACCTGACCGTCAAGCGCGGCGAAATCATCGCACTGCTCGGCCCCAACGGCGCAGGCAAGACCACCCTCATCGACATGATCCTTGGTCTGACCCAGCCCAGCGGCGGCGAGTTGAGCGTCTTCGGTCGCAACGCCTCCGAGGCGGCACGCGCCGGTCTACTCGGTGCGGTGCAGCAGACCGGTGGCCTACTCAAGGACCTGACGATCCGCGCCACGGTCGAGATGATTGCCGCCCTGTACCCCAAGCCCATTGACGTGGATGAGGTACTCGCCGGCGCCGACCTGACCGATATCGCTAAGCGTAAGGTCGGCAAGTGCTCGGGCGGTCAGCAGCAGCGTCTGCGTTACGCCCTGGCGACCATGCACTCGCCGGAGCTACTGATCCTGGACGAGCCGACCGCCGGCATGGACGTGAACGCGCGCCGCACCTTCTGGGAGCGTATGGAAGCCATCGCCGAGCGTGGAACGACCATTCTTTTTGCAACGCACTACCTGGAAGAAGCACAGAACTTCGCCCAGCGCATCGTGCTCATGGAATCCGGCTCCATCATCGCTGACGGCTCCTCCGACGAGATTCGCGCCCTGACCGGTCACCGCCACCTCAGCTTCCTCGCACCCGCACCCATCACCGACCTGGACGTGCCGGTTGAGGTCACCGAAGAGTCCGGCGGGTACCGCCACCGCATCTCCGTGGTGGAGATTGAGCGGGTACTGCGCACTCTGCTGAACAACTACAGCATCACCGACCTGGAGGTCACCAAGCCCTCCCTGGACGAGTCCTTCACCCTGCTGACCGAGCAGGCCGTCGCCTCCAAGGCATCTGAAGCCTAAACGCCGCACCGCCTCAACATCCACCGCCCCAACACCGCACCGCCGCTACACACCTCAAGGAAAACATCATGCTCCGCTACGCACTCTACGACATCCGCGCTTCTATCCTCTCGACCGACCGTTTCTTCTTCGGCGTGGCACTGCCCATCGTCTTCTTCCTGCTCTTCGGCGCGATGCAGGACTACTCCTCCCAGCCGATGGGCGACGGCAACGTAGCAGCGTACGTCATGATTGGCATGGCGCTGTACGGTGCCGTGCAGAACACCGTGGCGATTAGTGGCAGCACCGTCACCGAACTGTCGAGCGGCTGGAACCGCCAGCTGGCGCTGACCCCGCTGACCACCGGCAAGTACCTGGGCGCGAAGGCACTGACCGCCCTGGTGATTTCTGCACTGCCGGTCATCGCGGTGAACATTGTGGGCATGTTTACCGGTGTTGAGATTCCGCTGAACCAGCAGCTTGCAGCCGGCGCGCTGACCGTGCTGTGCGGTCTGGTGTTTGCCTTCTACGGCATCATGATGGGTCTGCTGATTCGTAACGAGAACGCCGTGTCCATTGCGAACGGTCTGCTGGTGATTATGAGCTTCTTCGGTACTGTGTTCTCCCCGCTGAGCACCGACCTGCTGAAGTACGCCCGCTTCACCCCGCTGTACGGTGCCGCCGAGATTGCCCGCTACCCCTTCGCCGCAGGTCAGACCATTATTCTGGGCGGTGGTGAGGACTGGTTCGTCACCGAGCCTCTCTGGTACGCCGTGGTGAGTCTGGTCGTGTGGGCGGCTATCTTCCTGGGTGTTTCTGCCCTGCTGATGCGCCGCGCAACCCGCCGCTAAACGCTTCTTCCCGCCGCAGTCTCAAGGGTTCCGTAGTATCAGGGGCTCCCGAGGCTGCGGCGGAAGCCGTATCCACTCACACCGCACCTGCTAACACTGCCGCGCCGGTGGCATCTGCACCCGCGGCACCCGCACGTTAGGCTAGAACCATGACTGAAACCCACACCCACACCCATTCCTACGAGAATGAACACCCCCACGCAGAGAACGAGGCGGCACCCTCCGCCGCGAAGCGCACCCTGGGCAAGCACCGCTTCCGCTTCCTCCACCGTGAACGCCGCGGCAGCGTGAACTGGCTGGCGCTGGGCTTTAGCACCCCGTGGCTGGTGTTTCTGCTCATGCCGCTGGACAGCTTCCTCACCACCCCGGAGCTGGCGCATGTGCGCTGGACCGGTGTGGCGCTGGTGGTACTGTTCGCGGTGGTGAACTGCTCGGCGTACGCGGTGCCGTGGCTGGTGCCGGTCGCCTCCACGGTGCGCCGAAGCGTCATCTGGACGGCACTGATGATTCTGCCGTTGGTAGGTATGGCGGTGTTGACCCCGAGTGACATACACGTAATTCTGCTGGGCTTCGGCATGTACTTTGTGGCGTTCTGGATTTTTGGCACGATTGCCCCGTACCGTCTGCGACTGACCGTCGCGGCGTCGATGGGCGCAATCTGCTGGTTGACATTCGTTACTGTGAGCGGTTTCGATTTCTCCTCTCACGGAGGCATTGCTCTCTTTATCGGCGCGCCGCTGCTGGGTCTTCTGGGCTTCTCTTACCTGATTGAGCTGGGCGAACGCGCGGACGTGGCGCGTGCCTCCCTGGCGCTCTCCGAGGAACGTGAAGAGATCGCCCGCGACGTGCACGACGTGCTGGGCCACTCCCTGACCGTCATCACCCTCAAAGCGGAGCTGGCCCAGCGCCTGCTGGAGATTGACCCCGCCCGCGCCGGCGCCGAGATGGAGGCTATCGCGCAGCTGTCCCGCGCATCCCTGGCGGAGGTTCGCTCAACCGTGACGCGCCTGCGCGTGCCCGACTTCTCGGGCGAGATTGAGGGTGCGGGCCGTGCCCTGCAGACCGCCGGTATTCGCGCCGAACTGCCGGAGGCTCAGAGTGCGCTCGCGGTGGCTGGTGTGAACGCGAAGCTATTCTCCTGGGTTCTGCGTGAGGCGGTGACGAACATGGTGCGCCACTCGGGTGCGGACGCGGCGCGGGTGCGTCTGAGCGCAACGGGTCTGGACATCCTCGATAACGGCGTGGGTGTGGGAGATGCGCGCGGTAACGGTCTGACGGGTATGGCTCAGCGTGTGGCGGCGTCCGGCGGTAGCGTGGTGATTGAGCCGGCACCCGAGCAGTGGCTGGCGGAGAACCCCGGCGGCGGGGTGGGTACGCGCATCCGCGTGAGCATGGACGGCGATTCTTCGCTGCTGTAGATTGTGGAACATGGCGCCGTGCCCTGGACGGGGGAGCGGCTCGCCCCTGTATGGTGGTGGTAGGCAACCTCTCACGGTTGTTCCGCCCCGTATTTTTCGCCCCGTATCCGCCCCTGGGAGGCTCCCATGATTCGTGTTCTGCTCGCTGACGATCAGCAGCTCATCCGTGAGGCTCTTGCCGCTCTGCTGGGCCTGGAGGTCGACCTGGAGATTGTGGGGCAGGTCGGTAGCGGTGATGAGGTGTTGGGTGCGGTCGCCCTGTTGAAGCCGGACGTGGTTCTCCTGGATGTGCAGATGCCCGGCACCCTGCTGACCGACGGCATTGAGGCGGCTGCGGCGTTGCGTGATGCGGGTGCGTTGAGTGAGTCGGGTGAGCCGGTGCGTACGCTGATTGTGACGACTTTTGGCCGCCCGGGCTATGTGCGCCGCGCCCTGGAGGCTGGTGCGAGTGGTTTCGTGGTGAAGGATACGGGTGCTCGTCAGTTGGCGGAGGCGATTCGTCGTGTGCATGCGGGGTTGCGTGTGGTGGATCCGTCGTTGGCGGCGGATTCTTTGGTGACGGGTGCTTCTCCGTTGACGGAGCGTGAGGCGCAGGTGCTGCGTGAGGCGGCGTCGGGTGGTACGGCTCAGCAGATTGCGGCGGCGTTGTTTTTGTCGGCGGGTACGGTGCGTAATTATTTGTCGGCGGCGATGGCGAAGACGGGTGCGTCGACTCGTCAGGATGCGGTGCGTATCGCCACGGAGAACGGCTGGCTCTAGCCCCCTGCTTTCATCAACCAGGGCGGCTGCTGCGCGAACACGGTAGAATGGTAGTGTCTATGCCCGCAGGCGCCCCGCACCCGTTTCTTCCCGAGACTGGCGGTGCCGCGCTTGGATGCGGGCACCATTTTCGCCCTGTGCCCGCCCGCACCCGCCGCACCACGTACGCGGCGCATCCTGAGCGTATGGCGGCACATGATTCGAAGGAAAACTTGTGGCTCTAACTATCGGCATTGTTGGCCTGCCTAACGTGGGCAAGTCCACCCTGTTCAACGCTCTGACCGGCAACACTGTGCTGGCGGCTAACTACCCGTTCGCGACCATTGACCCGAACGTGGGCGTGGTGAACCTGCCGGATGCGCGTCTGAACCGTCTGGCTGAGATTTTTGGTTCGGAGCGTATTCTGCCTGCGACTGTTTCGTTCGTTGATATTGCGGGTATTGTGAAGGGCGCTTCTGAGGGTGAGGGTCTGGGTAACAAGTTCCTCGCGAACATTCGTGAGGCGCACGCTATCGCCCAGGTGGTGCGTGCGTTTGATGACCCGGACGTCATTCACGTGGACGGCAAGGTTGACCCTGCCTCCGATATGGAGACCATCAATACTGAGCTGATTCTGGCTGACCTGCAGACTCTGGAGAATGCTATTCCGCGTCTGGAGAAGGCTGTGAAGATTAAGAAGGGTGACGCCGCTCAGCTGGAGACTTACAAGGCTGCGCAGAAGATCCTGGAGGATGGCGACACCATCATTTCGCGTGCGAAGGACGCGAAGCTGGAGCTGGCTCACCTGAAGGAGCTGAACCTGCTGACTGCTAAGCCGTTCATTTACGTGTTCAACGCGGATGAGGGCATTTTGGCGTCTGAGGAGAAGCAGCAGGAGCTGCGTGACATGGTGGCGCCGGCTGAGGCTGTGTTCTTGGATGCGAAGCTGGAGGCTGATCTGGTGGAGCTGTCTGAGGAGGAGGCTCGCGAGATGCTGGAGATGAACGGTCAGGATGAGTCTGGCCTGGATCAGCTGGCTCGTGTTGGCTTCTCGACTCTGGGTTTGCAGACTTATCTGACTGCTGGCCCGAAGGAGGCTCGCGCGTGGACGATTTATAAGGGTGATACTGCGCCGCAGGCTGCTGGTGTGATTCACTCTGATTTTGAGCGTGGCTTCATTAAGGCTGAGGTTGTGTCGTTCAAGGATCTGGATGAGGCTGGCTCCATGGCGGAGGCGAAGGCTCGCGGTAAGGTCCGTATGGAGGGCAAGGACTACATCATGCAGGATGGCGACGTGGTGGAGTTCCGCTTCAACGTCTAAGCTGACGGGTCGATAGGACTTTGAGAATCCGGTGACGGAGGAAGGTACAACATTGTCTAGACTGACTGAACTGCTACGGCAGGCGCGCAAGGCTGATCCGCAACTCGGTGCTGATCTGGAAGCCGAGTTCGTCGCGCTCACCAAGCGTCGCACCTTTGGTCTCGTCTTCGAGCAACATCAGCCCGAGGCAGTCGAGTTGCCCGGCAGGCCGGTGCGTCGCGGTGACAAGGTGCGGGTGCTTCCATCTCGAGGGGAGACCAAGGGCGGAGATCAGCGGCTGTGGCGAGTGACGTGGATTGACCGTGTCGATGGACAGCATGTGGCGCACCTCGCTGAGTTGGATGCCGAGGAACCCGAGACCCAGGCTGTAGTTGTTGACGACGTGGTGGTTGTCGCAGAGTTCCGGGATCGCATCTACCCCGGTCTTGTGGAGACGGGCAGAATCGAGCGAGGTGAAGATAAGCCCTTCCACACGGTCATCAATGCTGAGAACTATCACGCACTAGAGATGCTGACGTATACGCATCGGCACTCCATTGACGCTATCTACATCGATCCGCCGTACAACACCGGGGCGAAGGACTGGAAATACAACAATAATTACGTCTCCAGCGACGATGACTACCGGCACTCGAAGTGGCTGGCATTCATGGAGCGACGGTTGAAGATCGCCCGCGAGTTACTCAACCCCGATAACTCGGTTCTCGTTGTCACTATCGACGAGAAGGAATATCTGCGGCTCGGTTTGCTGCTGGAGCAGACATTCCCCGAGGCCCGAATCCAGATGATCTCCAGCGTCATCAACCCGAAGGGGGTGTCACGTGGCGACTCTTTCCGTCGATCTGACGAATACCTCTTTATCGTAATGTTCGGCTCCGCTGCACCTCAGCGGTTGGAACTTGGCAGTGAGTGGACGGCGGGGAGCCTCGACAAGAATGAGTACAGCCTTGGAGGGAAAGTCGAGGAGCCCGGATGGACATCAATGATGCGCCGCGGCTCGAACGCCGCCCGTGCGGATAGACCTGGGCTCTTCTACCCGATCTACGTCGATCCAGACGCTGGTCGAATTGAGTGCGTTGGTCCGCCGCTCCCGCCTGATACTCATGAAGCGCCCGAAATTAAGGGGCTTGTGGCGACGCTTCCCCTTCGTCGGGACGGTTCGGAAGGTCGTTGGCAGATTGGTCGGGAGGAGTTGCTTTCTCGGATTAATCAGGGCCGCGTGCGCATCGGGCGCAGGACCACATATGGATTCGTTATCAACTATCTTCCCGATGGCGCGTACGCTGACGTCCTCTCGGGTAGATTCGAGGTTGCCGGTCGTGCGCCCGACGGCTCACTCATCGCGCGAAGCGTGGGCGTCGACTCGCGGGCGCAGATACCGTTCACGCAGTGGCACGTCCCATCCCACAATGCTTCAGAGCACGGGTCGACGCTGCTCGCTTCTTTCCTCCCCGGGCGCAAGTTCCCGTTCCCGAAGTCGCTGTACGCCGTTGAGGATGTCCTCAGGTTCTTTGTGAAAGACAAGCTTGACGCGGTTGTCCTGGATTTCTTCTCTGGCTCGGGCACGACCGCTCACGCTGTGATGCGGTTGAATCGTCAGGACGGCGGGCATCGACAGTGTATCTCTGTGACCAATAACGAGGTCTCAGCTGATGAACAGAATCGGCTCCGCCGGAAGGGGCTGCGCCCCGGAGATGCCGACTGGGAGGCGCTGGGAATCTGCGACTATATCACGAAGCCGCGCCTCACAGCTGCAATCTCCGGCCAGACCCCGGAAGGCGCACCGATAAAGGGGGACTACAAGTTCGCTGACGAGTTCCCCATGTCTGAGGGATTCAAGGAGAACGCCGTATTCTTCACCCTCACCTACGAGGCATCGCTGTCAGTCCGACACAATTGGGCATTTGAGAGGGTCGCGCCGATGCTGTGGCTGCGGGCTGGCTCGCGCGGTCGAATCATCTACGACCTTGGTGAGGACGGCTGGGACGTGGCTGAAGCCTATGGCGTCCTAGAGAATCTGGATCAAGCTGACGAGTTCGTTGCGGCTGTGAACGCTCGTGATGGCATCGAGATTGCCTATGTTGTCACGGATGATGATAGTTCCTTCCAGATGGTGTGCCGGGAACTGCACAATGGTATCTTGCCGGTGCGGCTATACGAGTCGTACCTCCAGAACTTCGAGATCAACACAGGAAGGAGCCTGTAGATGCGTTACACGCTGAAGGACTACCAGGCCGAAGCCGTCCGGGATGTACTGCGGAACCTGGAACGTGCCCGAGACTCATACCGTCGTTACGGTGCGCTATCGCAGTTCTCGCTCACAGCAACCACGGGTGCGGGCAAGACAGTAATGGTCGCTGCTGTGATTGAATCACTATTTTTCGGTAACGACGAGTTCGACTTCACGGGTGACCCAGGCGCGGTTGTACTGTGGTTCTCGGACGACCCGGCTCTGAACGAGCAGTCTCGTGCGCGAATCCAGGCCGCTGCGAGCGAGTTGGACCACCGTCTGCGCGTTGTGCCCACGACGTTCTCCGAGCCAACTTTCCGGCCGGGCAATGTGTACTTCCTCAACACGCAGAAGCTGAGCAAGAACTCCCGCCTGGTTAAGGGTGCACCCGAAGTCAAAGAGGGTGATGTGATTCCGGGCCTAGAACCGCGTCCGGACGAGGTCCAGTCCTCTATCTACGACACGATCACGAACACCATCGCTAACAAAGATTTAACCCTTTACCTCGTACTCGACGAAGCGCACCGCGGGATGGGTACGCGCGCACGCGAACGGTCCACCATCGTGCAGCGGCTCATCAACGGCCAAGGCAACGTGCCTGCGATGCCCGTCGTCTTCGGTATCTCGGCCACGGTTGAGCGGTTCGAGGCCGCGATGAAGGACGCCAAGGGTCGTGATGCCCTCCCGTCAGTACAGGTTGACTCCGCGTTGGTCCAGGCGTCGGGACTCTTAAAGGACGACATTGCCCTGTCGATTCCTGCTGAAGACGGCGAGTTCGAGACCGTGCTCCTGACCAAGGCTGTTGAGAAGATCAGGGCCTCAGAGCAAGCCTGGAGCGACTATGCGCGCGAGCAGGGTGAGACAGAAGCCGTTCGCCCACTGCTGGTGGTTCAGGTCGGAGATAAACCTTCAAATGAGGCTCTCACCCGGACTCTGGACACGATCTACGATGCCTGGCCTGACTTACCCTACGACGCTGTGGCGAACGTCTTTGGAGATCACGCGGACCTGACCATTGGGCAACAGGTCGTGCCGTACATCGAGCCTCAGAGGGTTCAGGACACAACGCATGTACGGGTGTTGCTTGCCAAGAATGCGATTTCCACCGGCTGGGACTGCCCCCGAGCCGAGGTACTCGTCTCGTTCCGTCCGGCTAAGGACCGCACCCACATCACGCAGCTACTCGGGAGGATGATACGCACACCGCTGGCTCGGCGCATTCCCGGCAACGAACTGCTGAATTCGGTGGATTGCCTGCTACCACTGTTTGACCGGAAGACCGCGACTGCAGTCGCGGAACTGCTGATGAAGGGGGCCACTAGTAAGGACGCCGACGAAGGAGAAGACGGTGGCGGTGGCCTAGGCCGCAGGGTACTGTTCGACCCGATCCCGCTGTATGCGAACCCTGCCATCGCTCAGGAAGTATGGGAGCGGTTCTCAGCCATCCCCTCGGTGACAATCCCGAAGAAGAACGTCAAGCCCATCCGCAGGCTCACTGCACTGGCTATGGCTCTGTCGAAAGACCACCTCATAGATAAGGCTGTGGAGCAGGCATACAAGAACCTACACGCTGTCCTCGACGGGCGGGCGGTGCAGTATAAGGAGAAGATTGCGAAGGCACGCGAGGACGTGCTCACAATGGAAGGCGAGGAAGTCCGAGGCCGGATCGGCGGCGGACTCTCGTACCGTGCGTTCTCTGTTAGCGCCGACCCGCGCGCCATCGAGGACTACTACCGCACGTCCACCCGTGTGTTGAGCCCGGCTTTGTGCGACTCCTACGTCAACCACCTGGTCGGGCCAGACGGGGACGAAGACGAGCTCCTCGAAGCCCACATCACTGTCGCCTCTCTCGGACGTGTCCCCGAGATAGCGCAGGCCGTCGAAGCCGAGGCAGATGCGCTAGCCCGTGACTGGCTTACGCAGACTCGCGTGGCACGCAAGGGGCTGACTGACGAGCGCCAGGCTGAGTACGACCGTCTGGAGTCGATGTCTACTACCCCAGAGCCGATTGTCCTCACTACGCCGAAGAACGGACAAGTTGATACCAAGGTGCGCCACCCCGACGGGACTGAGGAGGACTTGCCTGTCCGGGAGATGCATCTACTCGCATCTGCGGACGGGACGGTCCCGGTTGCCTTGAACGAGTGGGAACGCAAGGTCCTAGACTCTGAAGCCGCGCAGCCCGGCTTCCAGGGATGGTATCGTAACCCTGAGCGGGCCGCGAAAGAATCCCTTGCTGTGGCTTACAAGGATGAGGTAGGTGGCTGGAAGGCGCTACGCCCTGATTTCATCTTCTTCGGCACCAACCATGACGGCAGTGTCGCTGTGGACCTTGTAGACCCCCACGGGCACCACCTTTCCGACGCGCTGCCGAAACTGCGAGGTCTGGCTGACTTCGCCGAACGGTTCGCGAACGACTTTCGCCGCGTCGAGTCCGTGGCTGAGACGGGTGGCGTGTTGCGTGTCCTCGACCTCACTAAGCCTCGTGTGCGGGAAGCGATTCGCGTTGCCCAGAGCGCCAAAGCCCTGTATGAGTCGGAGGTGGCTAGTGACTACTGACCTGCTCATCCAACCGAGGCCCGTTCCCAGCGTGCTGGCCTGTATTCACCGTGAAGGGAGGCAATGATGACGGGGGAGTCGCAGCGGGCGGCCATCCAAGCGGAGGTGGCTCGGATTCTCGAGAGTGCCGTCTTCTCGGCACAGGGGCAGTTCGAGGCGGCCAAATCGTGGAGAGCGCTACACTGGACGCTCGGAGTCCTTACTGCGGCGCTGAGCACGTTGGCCGCGGTGCTAACGTTCGGTGCTGATGCTCAGGTCGCGTCAGGAATCTTGGCGGTGGCCGCGGCTATTGTTGCTGCGATACTGACTAGCAGCCGTCCCGACAAACTCGCTGAGCGGGCCGTGACTCGGGGAAATGACTACACAGCATTGCGCAACGACGCACGGCGTGTGTTGCACGTGCAGGTTCCATTTGATGAGATTTCTGCTCTTCGGGAAGCACTCGACGGACTCGCCGAACGTGCTTCCGACCTTGACCATGCGTCAGACCCAATTCCTCGATTTGCCTACACTCGGGCCAGACGGAACATTGAGCGGGATGGTGGGCAGCAGTTCGAGGTTGATGCCCCGTGAGTGTGACAGCAATCTCTACGTTGGAATCGCTGATTCGTAGGATGACTCCCGACGCGGCGGCGCGCTCTGCGGCTGCGAAGCACCGCAAGGAGATCGAAGAATGGCTCATGTATGACCTGGGCATTATCCGCATGCGCGAGACAGGCTCATGGCATCACGGGACTGCGCTCAGCGGGTTTAGCGATGTGGACTACTTCGTCTCGATGCGCGGCGCTCGTCCCTCTGCCTCCGCTACGGCTCTTGAAGAACTGCGCGCATCGCTGTCGCGTGGCATACCTGGCGCGTACGTCTCAATCGACCGTCCAGCCGTGCGCCTGCGATATTTTGAAGAGGGTCCCGCGGTGGAGATTACGCCCGCCTATTTCCGGGACACCGACGATTACGATATTCCCGATCCTGATGGCACCGGATGGATACGAAGCAACCCAGCATTCCACCTGCAGTACGTAGATAGGGCACAGAGGGAAACTGACGGTCTCGCCAAGGGCCTTATCCGTCTCGTGAAGACCTGGAAATCCCGGAACAACGTTCCGCTCTCGTCGTTTTATCTTGAGATGCGCACCGCGCAATATGTGCTAAACAATAAGCCAATCATCTACGACTGGGACCTTCGCGATTTCTTCAAGAGTCTCGCTAACAGTGGACTCCGGGACATGAACGATCCGACCAACTACGGACGGAGAATCACGACAGGCACGAGCAACTTCGTAGAGTTAATCACTGCGAAGTATGCGGTGGAACAGGCCGTACGCCTAACGAGGCTCGCGCACGAAGCATCAGAGGATAACGACCATTCCACAGCCATCCGCTATCTGCTTGCCCTGTTTAACTACGAAAGGGATGGGGGTTAATGCGCGGTGAGGTGACAGGCATCTGATAAGGCTTTCCCTGTGGTGGCCTGGAAGGATTTGCATCATGCAGGACGGCGACGTGGTGGAGTTCCGCTTCAATGTCTAAGCGATAAAAACATAACAGCGGAGCCCCGCACTGTACACACAGTGCGGGGCTCCGCCCTATTAACCCTCGCGCGCCGCAAAGAGCAGCGGCACGGGTGTAAGCCTTATCGACCGGGATTAGTGGTCAGCACCAACCATAACGTTGGAAGCCTTGATAACTGCGTAAGCGGTCTCGCCAACCTTCAGACCCAGTTCCTTAATGGACTCGTTGGTGATCGAAGCGGAGATAACAACCTCGGGAGCGATCTCAATCTTAACGATGCCGTTGGTTGCACCCTCGGTAATCTCAACAACCTTGCCAGCGAACTGGTTACGTGCGGAAAGCTTCATGAAGTCGTGCCTTTCACTCAATAAACGTACAAATGCCCTAAATACTTTACACGCCCTATCTTCTGCACGCTGCGCAAAAACCCGAATTTTCGCAAATATTACGCAAATTTTATGTTCATGGCTTCCCCGATCCCCTCCCCAGCCTCCTCATCGGTTCCAGCTGAGCCGCAAATGACATACAGAAAAGTAGGCTTGAAACCCGCCAAATGGTATAGTCAGCACGAACGCGAGAATCCTCGCACCCTCCACCGTCGCACCCCGCCCTCACTGACGCGCGCCCACACGCCGCAGCACCACCGCAGTAATACTGCAGCATCACCGTGGCAGGGGAGCGGCGCATCCGCACAGATTGAAGAAGGAACCATGAGCGAAAACCTCAACGAAATCGAAGCACCCGCCTGCCCCGAATGCAACGAAAACTACACCTACGAAATGGGCGAACTCTGGGCATGCCCCATGTGCGGCCACGAATGGGAACGCACCGCAGCAGGCGAAACCGAAGAAGCAGCAGGCTCCAAGGTTCTGGACTCCGTCGGTAACGAGCTCGTCGATGGCGACTCCGTCACCATCGTCAAGGGCCTGAAGGTCAAGGGCGGCGCAGACATCAAGGCAGGCACCAAGGTGCGCGGCATCCGCCTGCTCGAATCCCCCGTCAACGGCCACGACATTGAGGCGAAGGTCCCCGGCGCAGGCCAGATGTACCTGAAGTCCTCCGTTGTGAAGAAGGCATAAGCCAAGAAGACGTAAAGCGCTTCGCACAAGACGCAGAAAAGGCGGCACCTCCCGCACTAGCTCACGCTAGGGGAGGTGCCGCCTTTATGTTATGGGGGACTTAGCGAGCCCTCAGTAGGTCGGATCGTTACTTCTTGCCGGTCATACCCAGGTACAAGGAAATGGTCAGCATCGCCGCGAAGACCGACAGAATCCAGCGCATCCAGTCGATGCCAGCGGTTGCGGCAACGCCCAGCTGAACTGCCGCCCAGTTGCCGACAGCCGCGCCAACAGCACCGCAGATAATGGTCCAAAGAATCGAAATGTTCTGGCGGCCTCGCATGAAGAATCGTGCGATTGCGCCAATAATTGCGCCGGTGATAATGGTGCCGATGATAGTGCCCATTGTTCTCTCCAAAGGTTGTACACCTGCCGCTGTGACAGGTGGCGTGTTAGTTCTAGTGTAGGCAATGCTGGTTACGGAAAGCTTAATAACGGGTATGTTAAGGTAAACGGCACCTCAATGTTTTACGTGTAAAACACTGAGGTGCCGTTCCTAACGGACGAAGCGGCTACTTCGACTTACGCCAAATCTTCAGAGCGCTACAGATCATCGGCAGCTGCAGGGGCAGGCGACCGTACGCAATAGCCTTACGCTGAGTGGACTGGTTACGTGCATCCAGCGCCATCTGAATGTTCGCGGGGAAGACAGCAACAAACAGCAGAGCCGCAAGCAGACCACCGGCACGGCGAGTCTTATCATTAGCCAGCAGGGCGGCGGTGCCCAGCTCAGCCGCACCCGAAGCGTGAGTGTACGCGTGCGCAGGGCCCGGCAGGTACTTCGGCACAATCGAGTCGAAGGGATCCGGGACGATGAAGTGCAGCGCACCCATCACAGCGAGGGCGCGAGCCATGCGAGTAGCCGAGCGCTCAGCGCTGTACTCTTTCTTCTTAAAAATACTCATGCTCCCATTATGCGCCTGTCAGAGGCGTATTCCTCGGCTCAATGGTGCGCTAACCGTCGCGTGTTTGACTGTCTAGAATGCGGACTCAGCACGCCAAACGGAAATACGTTGTTCAAAAGCAGGTAAGATAGGGAACAACGGCACCACGCGCGGATGACGCCCCGCCTGACCCTCGCCTTCGGGTGAGCTGCCAGATGGGGTAAAACACCGGGTGCCTACCGGAACAATCAAAGGAGTAATACCGTGAAGAAGATTCTGTGCATCGCTATCCTTGCAGGCGCCGCATACTTCGGTTACAAGAAGTTCGTTGCCTAAATAGCTAGCCCTCGGGCATTCTACATATCCTTAAGCAACGAAAACCCGCCGTCTCACATATGCACCATATGCGAGACGGCGGGTTTCTCGTATGCCCAACGTCTGGGCCCAAACCCCCTGGCTTCAAACGCGTAGATTCGGGGCCGCGAGCCTATGAGGCGGGCTGCCTAGTAGCTCGGCGGAACCTCACCGGTCATCACAACCTTGTTCTGCGAAGAGCTCCAGGTAAACTCAGCGGTCGCGCGGCCGCTTGCGTTGTGTACCTTCTCGTCTTCCTTCATGTAACGGTAGGTCACACGAATCGAGCTGTCCGAGGTACGGGTAATCACCGGGGAGAACGAGTACGGCTCATAGGTTGCGGTACCAATGAACTTGCCGCGGTGGAACAGCAGAATGTGGTGCACCATCGCCGCGGTGCAGCACGAAGACGGGGACGAACCCGGAACCGCGTCAATCCAGGACAGCTCAGCGCAGGGGTCGTAACCTTCGTAGCTTTCCGAAACGTTCGTCCACTGATCCCAATTTTTCTTATTCTTCAAATCGCGCAGAGCCTTAGACACCACGGTCGACGCAGAATCAGAAGCGCAGGTGGAGTCCTTCTTCGAATCAGACTTAGCCTCAGACTTGGAATCCGACTCAGAGGTCTTCGACTCGGAGGCGGTCGGCTCAGCATGAACCGTAATCGTCACCACCGACGGCACCGGAGCAGGCGACGAAGCACTCGCGGATGCGCTCGGGCTCGCCGACGGGGTGGGGAACAGCTCCTGCGTAGAAGTAGCGCTCGCGGAGGCAGAAGCACTACCAGAAGAAGACACCACGGTACCCGAAACAGCAGAATCAGTGCTTGCCGAGCAGGACGTGACAACAAGAGCTAGAGCGGCGCCCAGTGCGGGTAGAGCCAAAGCGGTGCGGCCGGTAAAGCGGCGGCGAGTAGAAGACATGAATACTCCTGAAGATGCGCGGCAGCGCGCATCGGTGCTGGTCAAGAAGCGAATAGTGAACTCGTCCAGTATAGGGAAAAAGAAGCGGGCACGCAGGGCGCGCGGTCAGCGCCGTTCGTTACCGTGGAGCTACCGACCGAGATTACCGTTAGACAGCGGCTACAACAGAGCCCAGAAGAGGCGAAGCGGCACCGCAGAAAATCAGCTATGCGGAAACTCCGCCCGCTAGTGCCTGTGTCCCCTTGCACACCCGCCCTATCCAGGGGACAATGAAGGCATGGCTGAAGTAACTCTACATAACGAACTCGTAATCCACACCAACGGCGACCTGCCCGCAGTCGGCGCAAAGCTGCCCGAATTCTCGGTTCTCGCGGCTGATCTCTCCGAGATCTCCTCCGCAGATTTCGCAGGTAAGAACCTGGTGCTGAACATCTTCCCCTCCGTCGACACCAGTGTGTGCGCAACCAGCGTCCGCACCTTCAACAAGCAGGCTGCAGGCCTGGAGAACACCGTCGTGCTGTGCGTCTCCAACGACCTGCCCTTCGCAATCGGCCGCTTCTGCGCAGCCGAGGGCATTGAGAACGTCGTCACCTCCTCCGCTTTCCGCTCCTCCTTCGGTGAGGACTTCGGCGTAAAGCTCGTGGACGGCCCCCTGGCGGGTCTGCTGGCACGCTCCGTGGTCGTCGTGAACCCCGCCGGTGAGGTTGTCTACACCGAGCTGGTTCCCGAAACCACCAACGAGCCCAACTACGAAGCAGCCCTGGCAGCTATCAAGTAGTAAGCTTGGTACGGGAGCCGGACGCAATCCCGGCACCCGAACATACTTCCGTCAGGGATACCCTGGCGGTACCAGCACAGCAGATACTGAACGTCTACAGCGCATGGGTTCACCCACACATGCGGCTGGCGACAGCATAACGCCCCGCCCACCCGGTATTTCGGGTGGGCGGGGCGCTTTACTATATCCAGACGCTAGTGCGCGATTCAGACTTAGTGCACGATTCAGACTTAGTGCGTGGAGGCGCCGGGATTGCCGGGAGCGCCTGAGGTTTCGGAGGTTTCAGCGGCTCCGGCGGGCTCCTCATCCGCGACCAGCATATGCTCCGGCAGGGTGCCGCGGCGCTTAGCCACCACAAAACGCGATACCAACAGCAGAATGTACACCACCATCGAAATCAACAGCATCGACTGCGGCGCCACCAGCAGGCCAACCGCCGCAGACACAGCAGCCATCACGCCAATCACATGATCCTTCGACGCATGGTAAGCATCAATAGCGAGCACCGCAAAAAGCGCGGTCATCACAAAATCCACGCCCTTGAGGTCACTCAAGAAACTCGCACCCAGCACGTAACCAAGCGTTGCGCTTGCCAGAACACTCAGGTGCAGGCCAGCATGAATCCACAGGATGCGGGAACCACGCAGCTTATGGCGGTCCGGTCCGGTGTTCAGCGCATACGCCTCATCAATGAGGGTGTACACGGTGTAGAACTTCGCCAACCCACCGCGCACACGCTCAATCGGGTACGACAGACCGTACATGAGGTGGCGCGAATTAATGAGCAGAGTCATCACCGCAATAGAGAACAGCGAGGCATGATTCGAGACCATGTCAATCAGCACGAACTCCACCGAACCGGCAAACACCAGCACCGGCAACAGGGGAGCCACCCAGAACGGCAGACCGTAACTGTGCACCATCACGCCTAGGCCAATGCCGACAAAGAACAGACCCAGCATGATGACACCGGCAACGCGAATCGCCTCAGCTAAGCCGCTCTCGCTCGGTTGCTGAGAGCCCTGGGCATTGGGGGAGGCGGTCGCCTCCACTACCGGAATCATGCCGGTCAGCGGAAGAGCAGAGGCAATAACCTGCTCAACCTGCTCCGGGCTCGCCTGGTGAGGTGCCTCCTGGCTCGCCTGCTGCGGTGCAGAACCTGAACCATGAGGCGAAGAAGGCTGAGAGGAAGAAGCCTGAGAGGGCGAAACAGCGTTGTTTTCCTGATTCTTAGAGATGCTCATCGTAACCCCCTAGAAAACCCAGTTAGCCAGCACAACGCAGGTGACGGTACCCGCCACCATACTCAACACCATATTCTTACGCCACAGGTGCACCGCCACGGTCACCACCAGACCCGCCAGGTACGGTGCCGCCGTAGCGAACGAAGAATAATCAATCTTCGCCACCGCATAGATGGCAAGCAGCGCGACTGCGCCGAGCGGAATCCAGTGGCTGAGCGCATCCAAAAGTTCGGAGCCAGCCAGCGCCTTCTTCAAACCGAAAGGCAGCAGGCGCAACAGAAAAGTAATAACCGCAGCAACAAGTATTGCCGCAAGAATATAACCGGTGGTCACTTCACTATTCATGAAGATTTTCTCTTTCTGCACATACTCAGCGAAAGAACCCGAAAAGAGCGGAAGAACCCTGAACAAGGCGTGCGGGTGAAGCCCTGAAAAGCATCCGCGAAACCTGAAAGCATCCGCGAAAAAGGGTAGGGAGAACCCAGCCGAAGAGAGGCAGGGTGCTAAGTAGTGCGGTAGGTACGTGAATTGATGAAAGCCGCGAAACATGGAGGCGGAGGGTCGTTCCTCCTGCACGAGTTTTCTGCGTGGATAGTTCTGTGCAGATAGTTCTGGGCGGGTAGTTGCGCGCGTCAGTAGTTCTCGTGTGTGACCTCGGGTGATGCCGCTCCCGGTGCGGTGTTACTCCGGGGCGGCACAGCGTTCTGCGTCGCTAGTTTCCTTAGCGGTGTCTTTCATCTGAGTCATGGGGTACCTTCACCTCTGGGAGCCTCCGTGCAGGTTCGCGCGGGAGGCATTTTAGTAATCCTAGAAATAGAAAGAGGGGAGAGCGAAGCTCCACTCATCTATCCTAACCGGTTTCGAACACGTATGTAACGTTCTTATCGCTGTGTGGAAGCGGGAGCATCAGCGGTAGCGGCGCTTTCAGCCTCAGCCGCTACCTCATGCACAGCACGATGCGGCAGAGTACCGCGGCGCTTCGCCACCGGGAAACGCGCCAGCAGCAGCACCACATACGAACCCAACGCCACCACCAAGAACGAGGCCGGCGCAAAAATCAGCGCAACCGCCGCCGAAACCGCAACAAAGAGCGCCGTCACGCGATCCGGGTTAGCGCGGTAGCCGTCCATCGCAAGAACCGTGAAGATAGCCACCATCACGAAGTCCACGCCCTTCAGACTGCTGAGGAAGCTCGCGCCCAGCACATACCCGAGGACTACGCTCAGAATCCACGACACGTAAATCAGCACGTTCACCCACAGAATGCGCGCCCCCGAACGCTCATTACGATCGGGACCGGAGTTAACCGCGAACGCCTCATCGCAAAGAGTGTGAATTGCCAGAGCCTTAGCCCAAAAACCCTTCACGCTGTGCAACGGGTAGGAAAGACCGTACACCAGATGGCGCGCATTCACCAGGAATACCGTCAACGCAATCGACGCCAGGGGCGTGCCAGCGCTGACCATGCCCACCATGAGGAACTCCACCGAACCGGCAAAAACTAGGGCAGATAGCAGCGGTGCAGTCCAGATGGGCAGACCGTGCGCGTTGAGGATAATACCCAAACCCAAACCCAGCACAGCGATACCGAGCATCACCACGGAAGAATCCGCAACAGCCAAGCGGAAATCATTCTGCGCGCCGGTTCCCTTAAATCGAGTGCCCTTAAACCGAGCGCCCTGATGTTTAGCGCCCTGACGCTTGGGAGTCTGTGCCATAAGTGGGTTCCTCGTATGCGTTACGTTCTGTGAAATGCCTCGTCTGCCTGTGCGCGGGTCAAGATAACGCCCGCCGCGGCTTTCCAGTGTATAGGAGTGCGCGGTTAACCGAGGAGAAAAAGAGTTCGGGAATAAAATATGAGAAACACGCTTATAGTGAATGACGCTAAACAACGCGGCGCTGAATAACCTAGCGACCGCACAGGCAACCCGAAAGGAACTTCAATGGCTGAACAGAACAACGCTGAGCAGAACAACACCGCGCAGACTGCAGAAGAGCAGAAGAAGGTGTACTCGCGCCAGCAGGAACGCCGCGAGCTCGAAAACTACCGCCAGACCAAGATCGAGCGCATCGACCGCCTGCGCTACCGCGCCTACGGTGCCAACGGCGCAACCCTCGACTTCGGTGTGGGTGAGGGGCTGCTGACCCCCGTCGAGCTGCTGCTCGCCGCAATTGCAGGCTGCTCCTCCGTGGACGTGGACGCGGGCACCTCCCGCCGCGCCACCCCCGAGGTGTTCGAGGTGCTCGCCTCGGCGCTGAAGCAGAACGAAGACGGTGCGGTGCGCCTCGACGACGTTGAGGTGGACTTTGACGTGCGATTCCCCGAGGATGAGCAGGGCGCCAAGGCACAGAAGATGGTGGACCGTCTGATTCAGCTCAGCGAGCAGAAGGACTGCACCGTTTCCCGTACCGTGGAGCACCCCACGAACGTTTCGTTCCACAACCTGGCTGACTAAAGCCGGGCAAGCTGAATAAACTGAATAAACTGGGCGAACGAGCCTGATATGGAACCCTCCCGTACCGCTTGTGATGAGACGGTACGGGAGGGTTTTTCTGTGTTTTTGTGGTTTTGGGTGGAAAAGAGTCTGAAAAGCGGGTAGGATTGACCCTCAGATTAGAAAAACTTACGGTACGTAAGAAATCCTTAAGATTGAAGAATTTCTTGACCGCAGGCCAAACCTTCGGCGGCACCACGCACAGCAAGACTAGACTGGACACCAGACTAGACCGCTAGCAAACGCACGAAGCAATAGCCTCAGAAAGAAGACCTGACATGGCACAGCCTACAGAGACTTCCGGCGCTGCATCGGAAGCCACCCCCGCAGAGGGTGAACTGAAGCGAGGCCTCTCCGCCCGCCACATGCAGATGATCGCAATCGGCGGCGCAATCGGCACCGGCCTCTTCGTCGCCTCCGGCAAGACCATCTCCACCGCAGGCCCCGGCGGCGCAATCCTCGCCTACGCCCTCATCGGCATCATGGTGCTCTTCCTCATGCAGTCCCTCGGCGAGATGGCCGCGCACCTGCCCGTCCCCGGCGCATTCCAGACCTACGCGGCACGCTACGTGTCCCCGTCCTTCGGCTTTGCCATGGGCTGGAACTACTGGTTCAACTGGGCGATTACCGTCGCCGCCGAGCTCGTCGCCGTCGGCGAGGTGATGAGGTACTGGTTCCCGGACATCCCATCCTGGGTGTGGGCGGCAGGATTCCTCGTGCTGCTGACCGGCATCAACGCCCTCTCGGCACGCTCCTACGGTGAAAGCGAATTCTGGCTCGCAACCATCAAGGTCGTCACCGTGGTCGTCTTCCTCATTGCAGGTATCGCCATGATCTTCGGCATCCTGGGCGGTAGCTCCCCGGGCGTCTCCAACTGGACCGTCGGTGAGGCACCCTTCGTTGGCGGCGCACCCGCCGTGCTCGCCATCTTCATGGTGGCAGGCTTCTCCTTCCAGGGCACCGAAATGATCGGTGTGGCTGCTGGCGAATCTGAGACCCCCCGCCGCGACGTGCCCCGCGCACTGACCAGCGTGTTCTGGCGCATCATGCTCTTCTACATCGGTGCGATGGTCGTTATCGGCTTACTGATTCCTTACTCCGACCCGAACCTGCTCACCGCAGCGGACGGCAACATCAACATCTCCCCGTTCACCCTCATCTTCGAGCGTGCGGGCATCGCCTTCGCGGCAGCCATCATGAACGCCGTGATCCTCTCCGCAGTGCTCTCTGCAGGTAACTCGGGCCTGTACGTTTCGGCTCGTATGCTCTTCGCGCTCGCCCAGGAGGGTAAGGCACCGAAGATGTTCACCCACATCAACTCCGGCGGCGTGCCCATGAACGCGCTGCTGGCAACCGCAGCTATCGGTGCGGTCGGCTTCATTGCCGCACTGCTCTCGCCGGACGGCGCGTATCTGTGGCTGGTGAATGTGTCCGGTCTGGCCGGCTTCATCACCTGGGTGGGTATTGCCGTGGCTCACTACCGTTTCCGCCGCGCATACCTGAAGCAGGGCAACAGCCTGAAGGACCTGCCCTACGTGGCACCGTTCTTCCCCGCGGGTCCGATTATCGCCTTCCTCATGTGCCTGGTCGTTATTGGCGGCCAGAACTACGAGGCGTTCCTGAGCGGCGACTGGGCTGGTGTGCTCAGCTCCTACATTGGTCTGCCCGTGATTATCGCGGTCTGGCTGGTGCACCGCGTGGTCACTCGTGACCGCATCATTCCGCTGGAGCAGATTGACGTGAGCGGCATTGAGGTGAAGGCTTCGAAGTAACGCGAACGCCTGCTGATAACGCCTGTGCCAGCTGATTGAATGAGCTGATACGTGAAGAGCCGCCGGTTTCCCCTACTGAGGGGAGCCGGCGGCTCTTTGCTATCCGCAGTTTATTCCGGACGGGTGAGCTAGGCTGTATGCCCTGCAGCTCTTAGAAGCTGCGGCGCGAGCGCAGAACGCTCAAACCCAGACCCGCACAAATTGCGGCAACGCCAATGCCAACAATCACGCCAACACTGGATGCGCCGGTGTTCGCCAGGGTAGCCTTCTTGGGGCTGCTCTCCTGAGCCAGATGATCCTTAGCGAGGCTGTCCTTAGTCAGAGTGTCCTTAGCCGATTGGGCGGCGGTCACCGGAGCCTCCTGAGCAGGCTTGCTCTGAGCGGGCTTACTCTTGGGATGCGCCACGGTCGCGTCCTCCAGCTTGTCAGCGTTGGGGGTCTTATCGGCAACCGGTGCCGGAGCGACCGTTGCCTCCGGCAGTGCCGGGACGGTGGGTGCATCGGTCGGGTTTACGCCAATGGTTGCTTCCGGCAGCGCCGGGACGGTGGGTGCGTCGGTGGGGTTTACGCCCACGGTTGCTTCGGGCAGGGGTGCCACGGTGGGTGCATCCGTCGGGTTTACGCCAATGGTTGCCTCGGGCAGGGGTGCCACGGTGGGTGCATCCGTCGGGTTTACGCCGATAGTTGCCTCAGGCAGAGGTGCCACGGTCGGCGCATCCGTCGGGTTTACACCCACGGTTGCTTCCGGTAGGGGTGCCACGGTCGGCGCATCCGTCGGGTTTACACCAATGGTTGCCTCAGGCAGAGGAGCCACCGTCGGCGCATCCGTCGGAACCGCAGACACCACGGGCTCCTGCGCGAAAAGCTCAAGAGGCTTCTGAGCATCAAACGAGCCGTACTCAGCACCCTGAACGCCAGCCGCCATAGTGCCCGCAATGTACTTGTGAGAAGTATTCAGCGTTGCCGCAACATCCGCCGGAACCTTCACCTCCGTCTCAAAAGCACCGTTGTGAATCTGCGAAACAGGTACGGTCACCTCAGCCACGAAGCGCATACCCGTCTGAGGAAAACGACCGGGAACCCACACATTCGTATCAGACACCACCACGCGCACACCATGCGGGGTCGCCTCACCGGTGTAGCCGGTACCGCGCACCTTCAACACAGTCTCACCCTTGGTGTTCAAGCGCGGCGAATCCACCTGAAGAACCGGTGCGGCGCTATCTTTCACAACGTCCATGCGCAGCACCTGGCCGCCCGAATAATGGCCATCAACGGCGATATTGGCGACGAAGCTGTAGTTCTTCGCCGGGTCAATCAATTCTCCAGGAACGTAGTGGGTCGCAGTAGCTGTACCATCCTTGAACGGGCCCGCAACGTGCACCGTCTGGATCGGGTTCAGGAACGGGAAACCCCTATGGTTTGCCTCATGCAAGGCCGGGGAAAAAGCAGTGGTTTTTGCGGGCAGCTTCGTCGCCTTGAGCGTAATCTTGTTCAGACGCAGGGCGGTCTTCAGCTCACGGGTATTGGTCTCAACCTTGTAGTTGTAGACCGTAATAACCGGCGGATTCACCGGATCCGGGGTATTAGCCGCTGCAACAGAAGGCAGAGCGCACAGGCTCAACGACGCGGCAAGAAGAACAGAAGCGCCAGCGCTACCGTAGCGGCGGGAACGAGAAGAGTTAGCCATCATGAAGTTCCTTCTACATGAGTGATTGAGTAATCCGCACTCTTCCTGTATCGCGCCAAGTCGAGTGCGTATACGGTCCCGCGACATCGCGGTTAAATACACCGTAACACGCGCCTAAACGCATGAACCGGACATAAGATAACTCGCCGAAATATTACGTAAAACCAACGCCTACAGGGCGCACAATAGGGTGGATGTATAAGACAAACACGCACAGCACCGGCTGGAGGATACGGAAATGCTAGGGTAGAAAGATGCCCACGCAGAAGAACCCACAGAACCGAGTAGAAGCAGCCCAGCCCACCGAACACAGCGTTACTGAGCACAGCGCCATCGACAGCACGCACCGCGTCGTGAACGTGTGCGCTGTAGCAATCCGCAACCGGGACGGGCTCGTACTCACCGTGCGCAAGCAGGGTAGCGACGGGTTCATGATGCCCGGCGGCAAACCCGAACCGGGGGAGACCCCGCTACAGACCGCCTGCCGCGAAGTGAACGAAGAAATCGGACTCACCCCAGACCCCGCCCGGATGCACCGCCGCGGGCTCCTCGAAGCGGCGGCACTGAACGAGGCGGGCTTTACGGTACGTGCCGAAACCTACGAGTACGCACCCACCGACGAGCAGCACGAACAGCTGGCTACGCTGGTGCCGCAGGCAGAAATCGCTGAGCTGCGCTGGGTCAACCCAGCCATGAGCGGCCCCTCCGATTCTGCATCGCAGGCACCGCTGAATACCGAGCAGATTTTCCCGCTGCTGGCGCGCACCCCGCTACCGTAACCACAGCGCCCAACACACGCCCCTGAACTGGCGGGCGGCACACATGAGGTACACAGGTGCATCCGGTACCCTCAACACAACAACATCTATCGGGGGTAGAACGCATAGAGGCGCTCCACCCCGCCCCCCATACACCCCAAGGAGAACCATGAAGAAGACCAACTACAACCTTGCCGTCTACTGCGGTGCACGCTCCGGCAACGACCCGCTCTTCACCACCCGCGCCCAGGAGCTCGGCACCCTCTGCGCCCAGAACAATATTGGCGTGGTATACGGCGGCGGACGCACCGGCCTCATGGGCACCGTCGCGGGCGCAACCCTGGATGCCGGCGGCGTGGTCTACGGCGTGGTCACCCACAAGCTGGTCGGGCTGGAGGGCGTGTACCCCGGCCAGACCACCCTCGAAATTGTGGACACCATGCACCAGCGCAAGATTGCCATGATTGAGAAGGCGGATGCGTTCGTTGCCATGCCCGGCGGCCCCGGCACCCTCGAAGAGTTCTTTGAAGTTTTCAGCTGGCAGTTCCTCGATATTCACTCCAAGCCGGTCGCCCTGCTGAACGTCAACGGCTACTGGGACAAGCTCATCGATGCTATGCACTACATGGCGTCCACCGGCCTGCTCAACGAACGCTACCTGGACGAGCTCATCATCGTTACCACCCCCGAAGAGCTGCTGGAGGCGCTCGCCAAGGATCTGGAACGCCGAGCCGCCGAAAAGAACACTGCTGAATAAAGCCAACACTGCATAAAACCAACGCAGGAAACGAGATTGACTATGGCAACCACCCCCAACCAGGCACGCACCCTGCTACTGACCTTCTTCGGCCCGTTCCCCGGCGTGCCCGTGAACCCCACCGTAGCGCTCGCCGAAGGCGCTCAGCGTCTGCTGACTCAGATGCGCCCGGATTTGAACGTCATCACCCGCGAGCTGCCCGTCAGCTACGACGGTTCCAGCGCCGCCCTGAGCACCGCCCTGCAGGAGGTGCAGCCCGACGCGCTCATCAGCCTGGGCGTGGCGGTCGGCCGCGATGCGGTTAGCCTCGAACAGGTCGCTATCAACCTGGACTCCGCCGGTATTGAAGATAACGACGGTGACCAGCGCTGCGATGAGCCGATCGCCCCCGGCGGTCAGGAGGCGTACTTCTCCTCCCTGCCGGTGCGCGCCAGCTTTGAGCGCCTGCGTGCGGCGGGGGAGCCGGTCGAGATTTCGTACACAGCCGGAACCTACGTCTGCAACCACGTGTTCTACGAGGGCCAGCGTATCAGCCGCGAGCTGGGCTTGAGCATCCCCGCCGGATTCGTGCACGTGCCCGCAATCTGTGCTGATGGTGAAGAGGATGCCGACGGTGAAGAGGCGACCGAAGGCGCCGGTATGACCGCTCACCGCGACGCCGGTGGCGTAGTACGTGACGAGCAGGGCATCCCGCAGCTGCCCGAATCTACCGTGGTGCGCATTATTGCTGAGGTCGCCTCCGACACCCTGCCCGCCGTGAACTAACAGCACGGCATTGAGCTAAAACCCGTATAACAAAACCGCCGGATAGCCTCCCTAATAGGGAGCCTATCCGGCGGTTTATGCATCCTATACCCGCAGGCCATAAAACCCTCGGGGCTATGTTTGAACTACTACTTGGTGCGGTTCTTCAGGTAGTAGTCAATCAGCGAAGCGGTCGAAGAATCCTGACGAGCCAGAACCTCACGGTCACCCTCAATAGCGGGAACCAGGTCCAGCGCCAGCTTCTTACCGAGCTCAACACCCCACTGGTCGAAGGAATCAATGCCCCAAACAACACCCTGAACGAAGGTGATGTGCTCGTACAGGGCAATCAGGGAGCCCAGAACGCGCGGGGTCAGGCGCGGCGCCATGATAGAGGTGGAGGGGCGGTTGCCGCTGAAGATGCGTGCGTTGACCACGTGCTCTGCGGTGCCCTCTGCGCGAACCTCTTCCTCGGTCTTACCGAAAGCGAGAGCCTGAGACTGTGCGAAGAAGTTAGCCAGGAACAGCTCGTGAACGTCCTGCTCGCCGTCCTTGGTCGGGTGGACCGGGTTAGCGAAGGCGAGGAAGTCTGCGGGAATCAGGCGGGTGCCCTGGTGGATCAGCTGGTAGAAAGCGTGCTGGCCGTTGGTGCCGGGCTCACCCCAGAAGACCTCACCGGTGTCGTAGGTGACGAAGGAGCCGTCCGCGCGAACGGACTTGCCGTTGGACTCCATGGTCAGCTGCTGCAGGTACGCGGGGAAGCGGTGCAGGTACTGGTCGTAGGGCAGAACCGCGTGGGTCTCTGCGCCGAGGAAGTTCACGTTCCAGATGTTCAGCAGACCCATCAGAACGGGGACGTTCTTCTCGAAGGGAGCGGTGCGGAAGTGCTCATCCATTGCGTGGAAGCCGGCGAGGAATTCAGCGAAAACCTTCGGGCCGAACACGATAGCCAGGGAGGTGCCGATAGCGGAGTCTACGGAGTAGCGGCCGCCAACCCAGTCCCAGAAGCCGAAAGCGTTCTCGGGGTCAATGCCGAATGCCGCAACCTTGTCCAGTGCGGTGGAGACAGCCACGAAGTGCTTAGCCACAGCCTCGGACGCTTCCTTACCTTCCAGAGCGCCAGCCTCAGCCAGTGCGGAAAGCAGCCACTCGCGTGCCACGCGCGCGTTGGTCAGGGTCTCCAGGGTGCCGAAAGTCTTGGATGCGACGATGAACAGGGTGGTCTCGGGATCCAGGTCGGAGACCTTCTCAGCCACATCGGTCGGGTCAATGTTGGAGATGAAGCGTGCGGTGATACCTGCATCAGCGTAGGGCTTGAGAGCCTCGTACACCATGACCGGGCCAAGGTCGGAGCCACCGATACCGATGTTCACAACGGTCTCGATGCGCTTGCCGGTGATGCCGGTCCACTCGCCGTTGCGCACGCGCTCAGCGAATGCGTAAATCTTCTTCAGCACGGCGTGAACGTCTGCGTCTACGTCCTGGCCGTCAACGGTCAGTGCGGGGGTGTAACCCTCGGGGCGGCGCAGTGCGGTGTGCAGTACGGCGCGGTCCTCGGTGACGTTAATGTGCTCGCCGGAGAACATTGCCTCGCGAGCCTGCTCCAGCTTGACCTCTTCAGCGAGCTTGAGCAGCAGCTCAACGGTCTCGGAGGTAATCAGGTTCTTGGACAGGTCGACGTGCAGTTCGTCGGCGGTGAAGCTGAACTTCTGCGCGCGTTCCGGGTCAGCGGCAAACCATTCACGCAGGTTCGGAGTGAGGGATTTGTGATGAGCGGACAGAGCGGACCACGCGGAGGTGGTCGTGGGGTCAATAGAAGTAGTCATGTTTCCATTCTCTTATTTTCGGGTGCCTATGTCACCTCTTTCTGTGGTGATATGGAACGTTACGGCGAAAAAATCGAAACCCGGCACGCTATTGTGGGCCTTGCAGTGTCAAGATGTAGAGTAAAATCCATGACTTCTTCACCTGAACACACGCCCGCTGATACTCACGCGCCACGCTACCTGCTCGTTTCTCGCGAAGGGGAAACCCTCCTCAACGATGACGGAACCGTGCACTACCTGACCGGTTACGATACTGCTGAGCCGCTGACCGAAGAGGCTATCCTTGCGCGTAGCGTGATTCGCCCCGCCGCCTACGGTGCGGACGCCCAGAAGAATACCGCAGAGAAGAATAGCGGGGCGCAGGTGCACGTGCTCTACTGTGAGGACGAAACCCTCACGCAGGTCGCCGTCAACCTGAACAACCCTCGGGTGCACGCCTCTGTCAGTGGCTTCCTCTACTACCCGGTCCACGAGGACCCGGAAGGCCGTGCCCACTATGCCACCGCCCTGGCACGCCGCGACTACCTCATCGACATGCGCTACTCCGCCTACAGTGGCGAGGAGGCGCCCCTCGGCTCCAAGGGAATCCGCCGCACCGCCTCGGGCGAAATGGTGTTCCCCCGCATTGAACCCGCCGTGATGGCGCTAGTGACCAGCCGCGATGGCGAGCGCGTGCTGCTCGCGAATAACCGCCAGTGGCATCCCAACCGCTTCGCCCTCATCGCCGGTTTCGTTGACCCCGGCGAAAACCTCGAAGAGGCAATTGCCCGCGAAGTCTACGAAGAAACCGGCCTGCACGCCCTCAGCACCGAGTACCGCATGAGCGATGTGTGGCCTTTCCCGCGTTCGCTCATGATTTGCTACCGGGCGCGCGTGGATGAGAACGAAACCATCATCCATCACGACGGTGAGATTCGTGCCGCACACTGGTTCACCGCCGCTGAGCTGCGTGAGGCGATTGCTATTTCGGAGGAGCGCGGCAACAGCGACGAGGACGACCCCGCCAAGCTGGAGTTGCCCGGCACGAACGCCGTCGCCCGCCGCATGATTGATGAGTGGCTCGCAGAAAAGCCCTAGTGATACACTGGTAGCTAAGCCCAACGGAGGGGGGTCCGTTTTGGCGTGCCCGGAAACGCTCTCATCGCAGAGCGGGTTCACCGGCAAACACTCAAACCGGCAAACACCCCCAGATACCTATCTGAAGGTACTGCCCTGCGACCCCCGCGCCCTCTAGAGCGCACCCGCTGGCGAGACTATCCCCTAGATTTAAGCGAGAAACTTAACGCATGTCTGAAAACACCGCTTCGCGCCCCGACCTTCGCAATGTGGCCATCGTGGCACACGTTGACCACGGCAAGACCACCATCGTCGACGCGATGCTGCAGCAGACCAACGCCTTCTCTGCCCACGCAGATGTTGAAGACCGAGTCATGGACTCCGGTGACCTCGAAAAGGAAAAGGGCATCACTATTCTGGCGAAGAACACCACCGTGTTCTACAGCGGCCCTTCCGCCAACGGTGAGACCATCACCATTAACGTTATTGACACCCCCGGCCACGCCGATTTCGGTGGCGAGGTGGAGCGCGGCCTGTCCATGGTTGACGGCGTTGTGCTGCTCGTGGACGCATCCGAAGGTCCGCTGCCCCAGACCCGCTTCGTGCTGCGTAAGGCACTGGCTGCTAAGCTGCCCGTGATCCTCGTGGTGAACAAGGTTGACCGCCCCGACTCCCGTATCGACGAGGTCGTTGGCGAGTCCATGGACCTGCTGCTCGGCCTGGCATCCGACCTGGCGGACGAGGTTCCCGACCTGGACCTGGACGCCGTGTTGGACGTTCCGGTGGTGTACGCATCCGGTAAGGCTGGCGCTGCATCCCTGAACCAGCCCGTAGACGGCCAGCTGCCCGACAACGACGACCTTGAGCCGCTGTTCAAGACCATCATCGAGCACGTGCCCGCCCCCACCTACGATCCCAACGAGGTTCTGCAGGCACACGTGACCAACCTGGACTCCTCCCCGTTCCTGGGCCGTCTGGCACTGGTCCGTATCTTCAACGGCACCCTGAAGAAGGGCCAGACCGTTGCCTGGGCACGTCACGACGGTGAAATCAAGAACGTTCGTATCTCCGAGCTGCTGGCAACCAAGGCACTTGAGCGTGTTCCCGCAGAGTCCGCTGGCCCCGGCGAGATCGTCGCAGTGGCTGGTATCGAGGACATCACCATTGGTGAAACCCTCACCGACGCTGAGAACCCCAAGCCCCTGCCGCTGATCAAGGTGGACGATCCCGCGATCTCCATGACCATCGGTATTAACACCTCCCCGCTGGCTGGCCGCGTTAAGGGCGCAAAGGTCACCGCACGTCAGGTGAAGGACCGCCTGGACCGCGAGCTGATCGGTAACGTTTCTATCAAGGTTCTGCCCACCCAGCGTCCGGACGCGTGGGAAGTTCAGGGCCGTGGCGAGCTCGCCCTGGCTATCCTCGTGGAGCAGATGCGCCGCGAAGGCTTCGAGCTGACCGTGGGTAAGCCTCAGGTGGTTACCAAGACCATCGACGGCAAGGTCTACGAGCCCATGGAGCACATGATCATTGACGTGCCCGAGGAGTACCTGGGCGCTGTTACCCAGCTGATGGCTGCGCGTAAGGGCCGCATGGAGAACATGGCGAACCACGGTACCGGCTGGGTCCGTATGGAGTTCGCTGTTCCCGCACGTGGTCTGATTGGTTTCCGTACTCAGTTCCTGACTGAGACCCGCGGTGCCGGTATTTCTTCCTCCTACTCGATTGAGCACGAGCCCTGGGCAGGTGACATTGAGTACCGCACCAACGGTTCGCTGATTGCTGACCGTGCCGGCGTGGTGACCCCCTACGCGATGATTAACCTGCAGGAGCGCGGCACCTTCTTCGTGGAGCCCACCTCTGAGGTGTACGAGGGCATGATCGTTGGTATGAACTCCCGTGCAGACGACATGGAAGTTAACATCACCAAGGAAAAGAAGCTGACCAACATGCGTTCTTCGACCGCGGACAACTTCGAAAACCTGACCCCTCCGAAGAAGCTGACCCTGGAAGAGTCCCTCGAATTCGCTCGCGAAGACGAGTGCGTTGAGGTGACCCCTGAGGCGATTCGTATCCGCAAGGTCATCCTGGATTCCA
>ERZ773071.1-NODE-1-length-103853-cov-7.78962_pt1 | contig 103853 bp, 88 predicted proteins | sample MGYA00580621_ERZ773071 | MGnify/ENA primary metagenome ERZ773071 (study PRJEB29015, sample SAMEA2738136) | human oral metagenome | biome: human oral; feature: human-associated habitat; material: saliva | place: China | collected 2211 ... | reverse complement strand
GGCCCCGGCTACCAGTTCAAGGACGAGATTCACCCCGAGCTCTCCTTCTCCAAGCCCTACCTGCTGGCAATGGCTAACGCAGGCCCCGGCACCAACGGTTCTCAGTTCTTCATCACCACCGTTGAGACCCCCTGGCTGAACGGCCGCCACACCATCTTCGGTGAGGTTACCGACGAGGCATCCAAGAAGGTTGTCGACGCTATTGAGGGCGTTGAGACCGGCTTCCAGGACCGCCCGGTCAAGGACGTTGTCATCTCCTCGATCGACATCGAAAAGCTCTAATAAACCCCATCAGAAGGCTCATACGAGCATTCTGCTGAAGGTGTTGAGAAAACACGTATAGTTCAGGGGCCCGCCAGGATTCTTCCGGTGGGCCCCTGCGCTTATATGCCCACGTACACCACCTTCGGACGAACCGGTACACAACCCTTGGAGGTTCAGTGGAGAACTTTCCCAACTACGCAGGCTACGAGCAGAGCCCCACGGTCTGCGCCAACCACCCCAACCGCGTGAGCTACGCCCAGTGCAAGCGCTGCAACCGCACCGTCTGCGGCGAATGCCAGGTGAACCTGGACGTGGGTATGGTCTGCCCCGATTGCTACCGCGACCTCACGAGCGGCAGCTCGAAGGGTTCGAAGGCGCGAGGCTCGTTCCTGGCGCGTCACTGGCACATTACGTACACGCTCATTCTGATGAACGTCGCGATGTACGGTCTGCAACAAATCATTCCCAACGAATGGGTGGTTAGGCACGGCAACATCTGGTGGCCCTACGTCCAGCACGGCGAGTACTACCGCGTCATCAGCTACGGTTTTCTGCACATGCAGCATGACCCGATGCACCTGGTGTGGAACATGATTAACCTCTTCATCTATGGCGTGTCCCTCGAACGCATGATGGGGCGCTGGAAGTTCCTTGTGGTGTACCTGGGCTCTATCGTCTTTGGAGCCTTCGGCGTGTACGTGCTGGCTCCTGGAACGAGCGTGGTGGGTGCCTCCGGTGGTCTATTCGGCCTCATGGGCTCGTTCTTGACCCTGCTAATCATCAGGAAGCAGAAGGACACCGCACGAGTGTTCGTCATGATTACTGCCCCGAACATCATCTATAGCATTATGACCCCGTCGAATATCTCCCACGCATGCCACGCGGGTGGTTTTGTCGGTGGCGTGCTGCTGACTCTGCTGTTCGTCCCGCTTGTGGATAAGCCCGAGTCCTCGAATCCGCCGCCGCAGAGCCCTCAGCCGTGGCAAAACGGCAGGTACTAAGCCTAAAAATACGTGGAAAATCTTCGGAAAATTCGGCACAAAAATCTTTGGAGGGTCAGTGGAGAACTTTCCCAACTACGTAGGCTACGGGCAGAGCCCCACGGTCTGCGTCAACCACCCCGACCGCGTCAGCTACACCCGGTGTGGGCGCTGCGGCCGAATTATCTGCGGCGAATGCCAGACGGCTCTGGATGCGGGTATAGTTTGCCCCGATTGCTACCGCGAACTCACGGGCGGCAGTTCGAAGGCGAAAGGCTCGTTCCTGGCGCGTCACTGGCACATTACGTACACGCTCATTCTCATTAATGTTGTGGTGTACGGTCTGCAACAGATCATTCCATTCCGTTGGGTGCACAACCTCGGCATGATGTCTGGTCCCCGTGTTCACCACGGCGAGTACTACCGCCTCATCACGCACGGGTTTGTGCACTCGCAAACTGACCCGATGCACCTGGTGTGGAACATGATTTACCTCTTCATCTTCGGTGTATCTCTCGAACGCATGATGGGGCGCTGGAAGTTCCTCTTCGTATATATGGCTGCTACCTTGGGTGCTGGCCTCAGCGTGTACATCTTCGCCTACTACCGTGGTGCCGTGGGCGCCTCAGGCGGCGTGTACGGCCTTTACGGTGCCTTCTTCGTGATCCTGCTTCTCAGGAGGCAAAAGGACACAGCACGCCTCTTTATGCTGCTCATCGGCATTGGTGTGGTGCAGAACCTCTTCATCCCGCATATTTCCCACGCGGGACACTTTGGCGGTCTTGTCAGCGGTGCACTAGCAACCCTGCTGATTATCCCGTTCGTGAAGAAGCCCGAGTCCTCAAATCCGCCGCCGCAGAGTCCGCGGCAGTGGCTCAACGGCAGGTATTGAGCCTGAAAAACCGCGGAAATCCGCGCCACAGGCACGTTATCCACAGCAGTTTTCCACACTGTGTATAACTACATTCGTGTAATTCCATGATTGTGAGTACATGTTAAAAACCTGTGGATACAGGCTAAAGTGACCGAATTACACAGGGTGAATTACACCGATGTAAGAGTTTTCCCCAGATTTCTCCACAGATGTGGAAAACCTTAAACACCAGGGTGTGTGTAATTACAAAAATTCCGGTGCTACGCACCGGATACAACAGAAGTGCCCGGAAGGATTAACCTTCCGGGCACTTTCACGTATCGAGCCCCTCACGGGGCGAAGAAGCAGCGGGTGCGACCCTAGTTCGCCTGAGCCTCCGCCTCCTCAACCTCCTCAGGGGTGAGCTCCACACCGGTGTACAGGCGGAACTGCTCAGCAGCTTGCAGAGCAATCACCTCACCGCCGTGAATAACTTCCTTACCCGCCGCGCGAGCCGCACGAATCAGCGGAGTCTCAACGGGCATCGCCACCACGTCAAAGACCACCTGCGCCTCAGCAATAGCCTCCTGCGGGTAGGACAGCTCCTCGCTCTCCTTACCGCCAGCCATGCCAATCGGAGTCACGTTCACCAGAATCGGCGCTCGCAGATTGCCCACCTCCGGCGCCCAGGCGTACTCGTAACGCTCAGCCAGCGCACGACCGGTCTCCTCGTTGCGGGCAATAATCATGCCCTGCAAGAAGCCCGCGTCAAAGAACGCGCCAGCCACAGCAGCAGCCATACCGCCCGAACCGCGCAGCAGGAACGGCAGCGACGGATCCACATTATGCGAACGCAGCAGGGAAGCCACCGCAATCACATCCGTGTTGTACGCCTTCAAAAAGCCGTCAGTGTTCACAATCGTGTTCACCGCACCAATGACCGCAGCCGAGTGGTCCATATCGTCCATCAGTGGGATAACAGCCTGCTTGAACGGCATAGACACCGAGCAGCCGCGAATACCCAGCGCGCGCACGCCAGCGATAGCACCCTCAATATCGGTGGTGGTCATCGCCTTATACAGGTAATCCAGACCGTGCTTCTCGTACAGGTAATTATGGAACTTAATACCGTGATTCGACGGGCGACCAGACAGAGAAATGCAGACCGTCGTATCGCGGTTCAGCGCCGGGCGAGCCATCTTAAGCCTCGCCGCCAGAGTTGAGAGTGTTCTCAATCAGCTTCTTCACCTTGTTGCGGCTCACCAGGTCAGCGACCACAAAGTGGGTGTCACCGGTGTCCACGGTGGGAACGGTTGCATTGCCGTCGTTGAGGGACTTCACGTGCGCCTCAGCCTGCGGATCCTCCCAAATGTTGACCCAGGTAGCGTGGTCGCCCAGCTCGCCCAGCTTAGAATCCAGAGCCTCGCAGTAGGGGCAGCCGGGGCGCCAATAAATGACGACGCCGCCATCCTTCATAACCTCGCGTGCCTTCTGCTGATCGGACTGCTGACGTTCAAACATGGTTCCTCCATAGACGGGGTGCTCCGCGGTCTTCAGGAGGCGCTGAAACCTGCCTGAGGGCGCAGCTCAATAAGTTGACATATCAAGCATAGCTGAGGGGGCAGGGGTAGGGGAGAGGTCCTCATAGGGCGAACGTCTGCGCCGCGCTCCCCACAGCCCGCGCAGCACTCCCACGGAAGTCTACCCCCGCGCATTAACGGCATACGCCCCACACCACGGTTGCCGGACCAATGATGCGGGGCGTATACAGTTCGCGAGAAAGCGCGAGCACTTGTGTCGAGTAAGAGTAAAAGAAGAGTGAAAACAGGCTACCCGGCGGTAACCGAAGCTGAGCAATATGCCGAGTGAGTCAGTGAATGAAAGAACCCAGGCGGGGCAGAACGCCCCATTATTCGAGAGAGATGTTGAGTGAAAGCCTATATGCAAGCCCAGAGGAATGGCGCACTACCTCATGAGGAGGCGAGGCAGAGCGCCAATCCCAGAGCGGTCGTCGTCTTACTTGCCGAACTTCTCGGTCAGCTTGGAGACGTTCTCGGTCACAACCTCTTCAACCTTGGCAATGTGCTCGTCGGTGACGACCTCCTTGCCAGCCTTCTCGTTGATGACTTCCTGAGCCTTGTCGAGGCCCTGCTCAACGGTGCCCTTGATATCGAAGCCCACGGGGGCCTCCTTTCTGCGCTTTCGCGCTCTAAAGCCTCACTTACGGTGAGGGGCCTGCCCGGTGCGGGCAGAAAACTGGAGTGTGATGCTTTGGTGGACGAAACCTGCAAGCTGGGCTTGTATGTGACGGTCGAACCCAGTGTAGATGCCATCTATGTGCCGGACGATGTGCATCAAAACTTTACAGCTCACGGATTGCGTCCGTCGATAAGTGTACATACCCGCGGGGGCAAGAAAAACCACCCTCAAAAAACGTGGCGCCACTTTTGATCAACGACCAAAAAATTATGGCTTATCAGCGCGTTATTACGGGGGATCGGTGGAGGAAATTTGCAGAAACTCGCAGGAAACTTCCAGCTATGAATATTGTTCAAAACCCCGAAAAACCGCCCGTATGACACCCCGACGATTTCCAGCATGGCCCCGACGATTTATGGGTGAGTTATGGCAGACCTCAGCGCCCAACCCTAAAACACCGGAATATCCGTAGGATCAGCGCCCGCAGCCCAATCATGAGACGCCGCAAAACCAGCAACCATCGGCAAAAAACGAGGCGCCGCATAGCCGCGCACGGCATACGCAGTCGCCACCGCATCCGCGGCAGCCTCCAGACGAGAGGTCGGAATCAGCGCCATCACCGCGCCACCAAAACCGCCACCCACAATACGGGCACCCAGTGCGCCCTGATTCAGGCATACCTGCACCGCATCATCAATCTCAGGGCGAGAAACACGCAACTCATCACGCATCGACACAAACGACTCCGTGAAAATACGGCCCGCCTCCTCAAACGCCGCGAAACCAAGCTCATCAGCATGCTGCAGTAGATAGCTCGCACGACCCACCAGAGTCATATCGTGGAACGCATGACGCACCCAACCGCGCGGGAACGAACACGGACGACCCGCATCCTCCAGGGCGTCCAGGGCGCGATTCACCGAAGAATCCACCAAATCAGCACGCCACGCCTTCGCCGCGCGCGCATCCATACCCGCGCAGGACAAGTCCTCCGGCAACGCATCACGCAAAAAACGCAGACCCAAAGCCTCAGCGCACGCCTCAGACGCCGCACGACGAGCCGCAAAACCGCCATCCGTCAGCTCATGCGGAGTGTTCGTATCAATCACCAAAAAACTCAGGCCGTGCTGGGCAATATCCACCGCAACCGGCTCAATCGAAAAATCACGGAAATCAACCACCAGAGCCTGCTCCGGATGTGAACGCAACGACGCCGTCTGATCCAGGCCACCCGTCTGCGCACCAGCCACCTTATTCTCAGCCGTAATACACACCTGAGCCAGACGCGCACGCAACGCATCACTATCAGCCGGGGTAGCATCCGCATCCGGGCAATCCTTACGCACAGGACACGAAAGCTCCAACAGCGCCAACGCCGTCGAACACTCCAAAGCCGCCGAAGACGACAAACCGCCACCCACCGGAACACGAGAATTAATCAGCAGGTCAGCGCCAAACTCATCGGGCAGCATAATATCCCTGCCGCCCTCCTGATTCATCGCCCACGCAACACCCGCCACATAGGTGAACCAGCCCTTCAAATGACCCGGCTGAATATCGCGAATCACGACCGTGCGCTCATCGCCGGGCATCTGCAAAGAAGCCGCACGCAATACACCATCACGACGCAACGCACCCGCCACATAGGTGCGGTACGGCAGCGGCATCGGCAGGCACGAGCCACCCAAAAAATCGATGTACTCACCCAAAAGATTCAGACGCCCAGGCGCCGACCACACGCCATCCGGCTCATAACCATACGCAGTAATAAACTCCTCACGAACGCGGGCAATCTCCGCGCTATGGTCCGGAAGAGCCGCCCACTGGGCGGTAGCGGTCATCGACATGGAACACCTCTGATAAAGCCCAACAGGGCACTAAGACATCAACGACACCCCACCCGCACCCGATACACCCCGGATGTGAGCACGTGTCACCTCTAGACTAAAGCAGAAAACCAGCGAACATCGACTCAGCCGCCAAACCGCACCGGTATCGGCGCGCGGTAGGGCAGTCCAACGCACGCAAAAGCCCCGCACCCCCACGAGGGGGCACGGGGCACCATACATAACTAATAAACCAAAAGAAAGGCCAAGCGGTTACGCGTCCTGCGTGTAGGGCTCCTGCACCACCATCATTGAATCAATCGCAGACAGCAGATCCTGGCGGTAACGGTTAAACGCATTCTCAATCAGAGGCACATCGCCGCTCGCCACAGCCTCCTGCGGAGAAATCAGCGGCAGAGTCTGATACTCCTCCACCAGGCTCAACGCAATATGAGTCAACAAACGAGCACGACGCAGCGCCTCCGCATGACCCAAACCAAGCGCCTGGAACTCATGAGCCATCGCCACCACAGGCTTCAACTCACGCGGGTGCAGAGTCAAACTCAAACGCACCACCTCAGGGCACTCACGAATCGGGTACAGCAGGGAGAACAACGTATCGCCGCGGCGAATCATCGAAGCACGAATAGCCTCCGGATTCGGCTCAGCCTCCTCAGACATCGACTTCGGGGCACGAGCCAGAATGTAATCCGCCAACAGAATCAGAAGCTGCTGCTTATTCTTCACGTGGTAGTACAGAGCGCCGGGAGCCACGTGAAGCTCCTGAGCAAGTCGGCGCATGGAAAGGTCCGCCAAACCGTAGGTCGCCAAGACCTCGTAGGCGGTATCTAGAATCTTTTCACGGGAAAGTACCACCCTTTCATTTTAGGGTGTTCAAATCTGTAACGTGAGCAAGATGCACCCCGCGGCAAACAAAAACCCCACAAATACGCGGTACAAACCCAAAAACCAATGTTGATTCTCACTCACCCGGAGCGAACGTTTCGCGTTTCACGGGGGAGTTTTACATCAGAGCGCACCCCACAAAGCAGAGAAAAACAGCCACTCCCACGCTCTTGGCATAAAAACACGTCATAAACCGCCCAAAACAGCCAAGACAGGCAAACCTCGCGGGCGCACAGGGCAAAAGGGGGTGTTTAATATTCGGTATGAGCAACGCATTTTCTGAACTAATCGAGCGCGCCACCGCAGGTGAAGGCCTCAACCGCGAAGAAATCCACACCCTCCTCGTGGACGGTGAAGGACAGGACTTCGCCCTTATCGAGGCAGCCTCCGTAGTGCGCCGCAACGAATTCCGCAACATGATTGCGATCCACACCAAAGATGAAGCGCTCGCCGATGCGCTGGGCACCCGCTCCATCGCCGTGGACTCCTACGAAGTTCTGGACATCTCCCGCGATATCGACTCCGAAGAACTCGCGGCAACCATCGAACGTATTGCAGAATCCTCCGCCATCGGCGTGACCGTACTGCTGCCCGAAAATGCAGTGCCCATGATGCTCATGCGTGTACTGTCCATCCTGCGCCTGGCAGCACCCGCCAAGGTCATTCACCTGCCCGAAGGCTACGAACAGTCCCTGCGTTCGCTGACCTCCCTCGCAATGCACGTGGTTAGCGCCATCACCATTACCGATGACATTGAGCAGTGGCCCATGGTCAACGAGGTACTCAAGGCACTGCGCCACGGCGGCATCGTCATCTCCGGCACCGCAGGTCGCGACGCCCTTGCAGGTTACCTGCGTTACCTCTCCGACCTCGGCGTGGACCTCATGGGTCACCGCGACGCGCGCGGCTCCGCCTGCGGCTCGGTCGATGGTGGCGGCTGTGGCTGTGGTTCGGGTGGCTGCGGTAGCCACGACGAGCCGGCGTCTTCCGCCGGTGGTTGCGGTTGCGGCTCGGGCGGATGCGGTTCCTCCGCTGAAGCTCCGGCTGAGTCTCACAGCCACTCCCACGGTGGCGGCGGTTGCTGCGGTGGCCACGACGAACCGAAGGAAGAAAAGGGTGGCTGCTGCGGTGGCCACGACGAGCCGAAGGAAGAAAAAGGTGGCTGCTGCGGTGGCCACGATGAGCCCGAGCCGGTCGTGGAGGAAGCTCCCGCAGGTGGTTGCGGCTGTGGTGCTGGCGGTTGCGGCTCCAAGTAGCCCGCTAGGGTAGTGACTGCCTCAAACTTTATATTCCAAATATAGAATTTTCCCCTGAATAACCTACTGAAAAGCAAGGATATTCAGGGGAAAGCTCTATATTCCACACTGGGCATTAGGCTTAGAGGTAAACAACACCATAATAAACGCTACAGAGCCCCCATAACCCAAAAGCGGTATGCGCCGCTCCGGTAGAGTAGAAAGACGTAGCCGACTAATCGTGGCCGCACGAAAGGAACAACACCGGACTAATGCTTTACCTCTCCGTTATCGTCATGATCCTGATTGTGACCGTGTTCATGGTCAGCGTCGGTGACCGACTCAACCTCCCCTGGCCGGTCATGATGACCCTGCTCGGCACCGCCGCGCTCTTCATCCCCAACCGACCGGACATCACCATCGACAGTGACATTATCCTGCCAATCTTCCTTCCGCCGCTACTGTGGGCCATCGGCGTTAAATTCTCCTGGGGCACCCTGCGCCGCCGCTGGAGATCCGTACTGCTCTACTCGGTCCTTCTCACCACCGTCTCCGCCCTGGCAATTGCCAGCGCAGCCATGTGGTGGGTCCCCGGCATGACCATCGCCGTCGCCCTTGCCGTCGGTGCCGCCGTCTCCCCGCCCGACCCCGTCGCCGTGGAAGCAGTCGCTGAGCCCGTCGGCATCCCTCGCCGCCTCATCGGCACCCTGCAGACCGAAGGTAGCTTCAACGACGCTATCGCAATCGTTCTCTTCCACGCCGCAATCCACTCCATGACCAGCGGCCACCACATCGAGCCGCTCTCGGTCGCCAAGGACTTCGTGCTCGGCTCGATCCTCGCGGTCATTATTGGTTATATCTTCGGATGGCTCGGCGGCTACGTTCGCCAGCGCGCCCACGACGTGGTCACCAGCAACGCCGTGACCCTCGTGATCCCCTTCGGCGCCTACCTCGCTGCTGAAAGCGTGCACGCCTCCGGCGTTATTGCCGTGGTCATCGGCGCTATCCAGTTCACCAGCACCAAATACATGGCGGCACTCGAAGCGGAAGAACGCCTCTCCTCCACCTCCTTCTGGCAGATTATTGAGCTGCTCATGACCGGTGTCGCTTTCGGCCTCATCGGCCTGCAGGCAAGTAGTATCATCGCCACCGCCGACCCCTCCCGTATCGCAAGCCTCTTCGCTGACGGTGCCCTGGTCGCACTGGTCGCCATCCTGGTGCGCCTCATCTGGTTCACCATCGTCTGGCTGGCAGGACGCAAGAACCCCATCCACGAGGGTGCACCCGAAAGCTTTGCTGAAGTTATCGTTATGACCTGGTCCGGCATGCGAGGCCTCGTGACCCTGATTCTTGCCCTGTCCATCCCCGTGGTCAACGGCACCGAACAGGTACGCCAGGACGCCATCGTCATGATGCTCTCCGTACTCTTCTTCACCCTCGTGCTGCCCGGCCTGACCCTGCCCCTGCTCGTGAAGGTCCTTGGCGTGCAGGCTAACCATGAAGAAGAAACCGCCGTACCCGAGCTGCTCAAGATTGCGCAGGTCGCAGCCCTCGAGGCGCTGCAGGCTGAAGCGAAGGCAACCACCGACCCGGAAACCTACGCTCGCGTGAAGGAAATGTGCTCCGCCATTACCCGCCGAGACGAAATCAGCGAGGCACTGCCCGAAGAATACAAGCAGCACATGGAGAAGCTTAAGGACAAGAGGAACGACTTCGTGCGCCTGCGCGATGCCGCCCTCGTCGCCGCGCAGAACGAGGTTATTTCTGCTCAGGACCGCTACGACTCCCACGACGTGACCCGCGTGGTGCGTAAGCTGGACATCCTGGCGCAGGCAGAAAGCATCCGCTCCTCCGGCATGTTCATTCTTCCTGCCATGACCGCCGGCGCGGTCGCCATGGAACGCTACAACCTCTGGAAGAAGCACCAGGGCACCCTGAGCACCCGCGCAATCCCCGTGGTGGAAAACGCGCCCGCCTCGCCCCTGGTCACCAACGAGGTAACCCCCACGTCCTAGCCGGTACCTGCACTGCGCGCATGAACGTGACGTTTCTGCCCCTGCCTACGCCACCGAGATAAGCCCGTTGGTCTTTAGCTCACAGGCGATAGACAGGGGCAGAAGCAGATTAAGCCTCAACTATCACCTAAAATGAGAACCGAACGTTAGCTCTCTCAAACTCACGAACACTTTGAAAGTAGACATGGATTTCAAGACTCTCTCGCCTGCGTACCTGACCTCCCTCTGCGTAATTTTTTGCGGCGCGCTCTTGATCGGAACCTCCAACCCCTGGCTCCTGTGGCTCGGCTGGATCCTTCTGATTCTTGCGTTGGGTCTGAACGTCCTTGCCTTTGTGCTGTCCGTGGGTAAGGCGAAGGGTGACCCGACCCCCGCACTGGTGACCAACCTGGACGGTTTCGAATCCTCCGTTGAGAACCGCATCCGCGAGCGCTCGGAGCACCGCCGTGAAGAGCGTGAAGCTGCTGAGCATGAGGCAGTTGAGCACGATGCTGCGGCGCAGGTTGATCAGGAAGTAGCTCCCGCTGAGGCTGCTGAGACCGTTGAGGCGACCGAGCCCGCTGAAACTGCAGAGGTCCGCGAGGAAGAGCCCACCGAATCTCAGCCGATTGTTGATCGTGCTCCCGGCCGTATGAGCGTTCTGCCCTCGCGTCCCCGTTCGGGTCGTACCCCCAAGCCCCGCTCCAACGCACGCTAGGTAGGTCGGTAGTGAATACGAAGTTTTTGCTTTCCCCGGCGTACCTGGTTTCTGTTGCCCTGATGCTTTCCGGCGCGGTGCTTTCCGGTGGTCGGTTCATGCTGATCGGCTGGATTCTGTGCATTGTGGGTGTCTGCTTGAACGCCATGACCCTGGTGGTGCTGACGAACCGTGAGCAGCTGTACACCATGGAGGCGAAGGCTGCCCGAGGTACCCGCCGCGGTTTTGATGACCGCCCCGCTGTGGTGCAGCGATTGGACGAGGCTCCGGCTACTGACAGCGCAGACGAAGGATCTGCGGAGTCCGTCGAGGAAGCCGCAGAAGAGCCTGCTGAAGCACCCGCACAGAAGACCAACTAGGGTGTAACCCCTAAGACGTAAAAGACCCCCGCAGAGGGTATCTGACGTAAATAAAAGACCGTAACCGCCCCCCGTACAGGGGAGTGGTTACGGTCTTTTGGGTGCCTGAACACTCACCTCGACTAACGCTCGTCGAATACTTTTGTTTTGGAGAGGAGGGGCGAGCGCAGCGCAGCGGGGGCTTTAGCGCTGAGCACCCAGCTTCTGCGCCGCGAAATCCGCGTACTCCTGCACATGCGCGCGAGCCTGCTTGGTCAGCGCCTTATTCTCATCCAGGATACGCGCCGACTGCGCCGCCATCAGCTTCAGGTACTGGCGGTCGCGGGTCTTCTTCCATGCGGTGCGTGCCGCCTCCAGCTCGGCGAAATCGTTGAGAGCCTGACGCTGCATCGTGTACCGCACCCACATGAGCACCAGAATCAGCACCAGCGGAATGAGGCACGCCCAGCTCTGCCACAGCCCGTACAGTGCCGCCGCAATGGCACCCAAAACAATCAGCACCGGGGAAATGGAAACGATAGGGGAGTCCGGGCGGTTCTTCTGATTCTTCACGAGTGATTCACGCGCCATAGCGCGGAAGGTGTCAGAGAAGCTGGACGGGTCGTAGGACTGGGCAGAATCGGCCTGCGGGCTCTTCTGAGACTGATCCTTGCCGGGCCGATTCTTGCCGGGCTGGTTCTTTGGGGGTTGAGCGGGGCACATAGAAACCTCACGGGGATACACGGGGAGTAACGGGAAAGCGGGTGTTTCACGTGAAACGGGGGAGTAGGCGGCGAGCACGCGGAAGCGGGTGGCAGGCGCTCAGCGCTCGCCGCGCCTGAACGCCGCCTCGGCAGCTTCTACAGGGAATCTTCTACAGGGAAGCCTCAATAAACTCGTACGCCTTATCCACACAATCGGTGGTGACAGCCTTAACCTCATCGGGGGAGTAGCTGAACGACGCCGAACGGTCAGCGTAGCGGTGCATGTCGATATCGTTCCACGAATCACCAATCGTATGCACCTCATAGGAGCTACCCGGATGCTCCGACTGCAGGTACTCCACCAGATGCTGCAGACCGGTGCCCTTCGTGCAGGCGGGCGGCACAATATCCAGGAAGTCCTGGTTCTTGTGGCAGTCCACCGAATCACCAAAACGCTCCAGAATCCAGGTGTACGCCGCCTCGCGAACCTGAGCATCCGGAATCCACAGGGGCACACCCACGTACTCGTGGTTCTGCAGGTCGTCAGCCGGCAGGGGAGTGAACTCCGGCAGGATATTCGTCGAGGAGCCCACCCGGTCGCAGAGGCTGTAATCGTTATCCAGAGTCGTCGCGAACAGAGCCACGCCGTCCACGGTGCTGAAATGCTCGTAGCACGCCTGCACAACACTCACCGGAAGAGGCTGATGGTAAATCACCCGGTACTGCCGGTCAGTAATCACCGCACCCGTGTACAGCACGTGGTAATCAAAGCGGATGGCGGTAGGGTTCAACGCCAGCTGCGTAGCAAAAATGCTCTTACCCGTGCACGAGACCGCCAGGTTACCCTCCGCCTGCCAGCGGGCAATCGCCCGCTCAGTGGCAGGCTCCACGGCACGGTTAAACAAGATCGTGCCGTCAAGATCGAAAGCCATCAACTTGGTCATAGAAACTCCTTCGCCGGAGGGCTGCGCCAATAGTTCACGCACACCGCACCCTGCATAAAACCTGCGTAAAAATAGGGATGCGGCCGGTACCTCTCAGTGTACCGACCGCATCCCCGCCACTTGAGTTACAGCCCCAGAATCTCACACCTTCATTCAAGGGTGAAAGGGCTTATTCCTCAGATTTTTAGAGAGCCAGGAAGCCCAGGTAAGAACCGAGGATACCCACGGCAAACAGAGCGAAAATCAACCAGATAGCATTGATTTTCTTCTTCAGCAGCCACATGCACAGGAAGCACAGACCTAGCGATGCAAGGCCCGGCAACAGATCGTTCAGCACCGACTGAACGGTCACATCCACGGTTGCGCCAGCCTGGTTCGTGTAGCTGGTCAGCGGCAGCGGAATGTTCACGCTCGTCCAGCGGTACACCAGTGCACCCATCACGAACAGACCCATTACGGAAGCGCCCTGAGTGATCTTCTGCAGGGTGTTACCGCCCGCCTCAGTCACAATCTGGGTACCCTTCTCGTAACCGTACTTGAAGCCGTACCAGCGGGTCGCCCAGCGAATCGCGGTCATGCCGAAGAAGAACAGCAGCGGGCCCAGAATATTACCGGTCACCGCCAGGGACGCACCCAGAGCAGCCAGCACAATACGTGCGGTACCCCAGAAAATCGGGTCGCCCACACCAGCCAGCGGGCCCATCAGACCCACCTTCACGTTGGTGATAGCGGCCTCGTCAATGTCCTTACCGGCTGCCTTCTCACGCTCCATCGCAGCGGTCACACCCATAATCGAGGATGCAACCCACGGCTGGGTGTTGAAGAACTCCAGGTGGCGGGTCAGCGCCTCCGCCTGGTCTTCCTTCTTGGTGTAGAAGCGCTTAATAGCCGGAATCATGGAAACCGCGAAACCGATGGACTGCATACGCTCGAAGTTGAACGAACCAAGCAGGAAAGTGGAGCGGATGTAGGTTTCGACCTTATCGCGCTGGGTGAGCTCGGGAACTTCAACGAGCTCGACGTTCTTGTTCTCAGTCATGATGATGCTCCTTACTCGAGCTCGTTATCGAGGTCGTTTGCTGCGGCTGCCGGTGCTACGGCGGGTGCCTCGCTCTTATGGAAGAGCGGGTTCAGCTGGGTGTACAGCAGACCCAGGCAAGCGCCCACAATACCGATAGCAACCAGGTTGAACTGTGCCGGGGTGGACAGTGCCACCAGGACATCCTCGGGCTTTCCGCCGGCAAGAGGCACAATCGACTGGGTTGCCGGGATAGCGGCAGCGGCAATGAAACCGAGGAAGAAGAAGGGCATGAGAGCCTTCGAACGCATCATGTTAATGACCATTGCGAAACCGACCACGGTAATCATGCCACCGGCAATACGCAGACCGATGGTCACCTGTTCCGGAATCATGCCCAGCAGGCGGGTCAGCTCTTCGGAGCTAATCAGAGCCACAATAGCGGTCGGGATAGCAACACGCAGACCCTGCAGGGCCATACCGCTGAGGTGCATCAGCTCAATACCGCGGAAGTTCGCCGTCTTCGCGAAATTATCCGCCTGATGCTGGAAGAACACCGTAATGGTACGAACGAAAATGGTCAGAACCTGACCTGCTGCAGCCAGCGGCACAGCAATAGCAATACCGGTGGTGATGTCCTGGTGACCCTGAATCACAACAATAGCGGAGATGGTGGACGCCAGAGCCGAGTCGGGAGCCATAGCGGCACCAACATTCATCCAGCCCAGGGCGATGAGCTCAAGTGCGCCACCGAGCATAATGCCGGTAGTCGGGTCACCCAGCGCAAAACCCATCAGGGTACAAGCGACCAGGGGGCGGTGGAACTGACGCTCGTCCACCACCGATGCGACGCCCGCAATGAACGCCACGAGAACAACGAGAATAAACGTCAGGGCGCTCATGCGTCCAGGCCTTTCTGCTTAAGAATCTTTTCCAAATCAACCGGGGAGTGGTTGGGCAGCTGCTGCACCGTCAGCTTCACACCGCGCTTAATGAGTTCGCGGTAGGCTTCCAGGTGCTCTTCGGAGGCGTACACTGCGTCCGAAAGCTGAACCATACCGGTCTTGAAGGTGACGCCACCAACGTTCACTTCGTTGATCTTGACGCCTTCGTCGAGCAGTCGCACCACGTCAACGGGGGATTCCACGACGAACATGGTCTTCATGCCGGTGTACTTGGGGTTGTTGTACACGCGGCCCGCCTTAGCGATGTCCAGGACGTTGGTCTTCACGCTGGTCGGCGCGACCTGCAGCAGCAGGGACTTGCGCAGCGGATCGTGTGCCGCATTATCGGATGCTGCGATGAAGGTCTGCGGTGCGATATGCGGAACCCAGGTGCCTGCCACCTGACCGTGAATCAGGCGGGAGTCGATGCGGGTGAAGATAGCGTCCATGGTGCCGCCGGGAACCTGCTGAGCAGCCGGAACCTCGACCGTCTTGGTCTCTGCGGGCTTCGCCTCGGCGGGCTTGGCGGCTGCGGGCTGGTTCGCCTCCTGGAAGGAGCGAATACCCTTAGTGCCTGCCTTGTGCGCCTTAGCGACCAGGGACTTGAGGGTTGCGTTCTTACGGCCTGCGCCGGAGATGACCTCAATAAGCATCGGTACGTTGACACCGGAGACGACGTCGACGCCCTCGCGGGTGGCTGCGAACTGCGCACCGGCGTTGTAGGGGCTACCGCCGAAGAGGTCGACCAGCAGCAGGGTTTCTTCTGCTTCAGATGCCTCAACGATGCGGGTGTACTCTTCGACGAGATCTTCGGGGCCCTGACCCGGCAGGAAGGTGACCGGGTGGACGTTTTCGAAGTTACCGAGGATCATGCCGGCGGTCTTCAGCAGAGCCGGAGCCGACTCGCCGTGTGCCGCCACAATGATAGTGACCATAGTGGTCCTCTCGTGTTCGTGACATGGTGTGTAGTGGCCCCGTGAGGGGCCTCATAATTCTCAGATAGTAACACGTATATTGTGTGTTTTGTGGGTTTCTTTTGATCTTTCACACTTTAGGTTCTTGTGACATTTTTTCAAGTGTTGGAATATGGGTTTTTGGTGTCAAAACACGTATTTATTGCCGGGGTGTAAAAAATTTAAACAGAACACCGAAAAAAGGTTGCCTGCATGAAGGGTGAGGCGTTATTTTCGCGAAAAATCGGGAGTGTTGACATCTTACACGTGGGCTGACGGGGTGCTTGATGTGGAATATCTGGATTGCAAGGGTGTAAGAAAATGATTTACAGGGAAAATGCCGAATAAAAAATGGGCGCACGAATCAAAAGATGTGGGATTTATAAAAAACCCACATTTATCTGTGGTCTGTCCATAGAATGGTATTTCTGGAGGGTAATTCTGGAATGCGCCGCCATGAACCGTCATTTAAAAATTTAAATCGACGCGCTAACGCGCGAAAGAAACCCGGGGCATAGAAAAACAGGGCACAGAAAAAGCGACCGAGAAACCCCCGGTCGCTTCCTGCCGAACATGCGCTACGCGTTAATGCCCCACATATCCCGCGCCAGACGCGCAATATGAATCGTCAAATACGTCAACTCATCACGAGTGAGGCTATGCTTCAACTGCATCTGCAGCACCAGCAAAACCTTCTGCGCACACGCGTAGGCGCGCGGTGCATCCGCACGAAGAGCCGCCAACAAACTTGGCTGCGACACCTCATCAATATCCTCCGTGCGATTCGCGGAGGCGCGGCTCGCCCGCACAAACAGGTACCGCAGATGCGTCACAAAACGTGCCGCACTCATTGAATCCGGGTCGATCTTCCGCTCGTAGCTCGCCTCAATAATTTCAAAAACCTGCGCGAAAACCTCAGTCATGCGGAATGCCTGAGACATATCCGCCGTCGCAAATTGCGCGTTGACCAGGTGCAACGCCAAAGGAATAGCCTCATTCGGGTCCAGTTCAACCTGCAGGCGCTCGCGAACCATCTGCAAAACCGTGCGGCCGTACTCCACCTCGCGAGGGTAGAGAACAGTCACCTCCGGGGCGAGCGGATATTCCACCCGCACCCCATCACGCGCACGAACCACCGCATAGTGCAGGTGATCGGCCAGCGGAAGAATAAACGAGTTCGACAGCTCCAGCGCACCCTCGGCGCGCACCTTTGACTCCAGATGAGTGGCAATCGACAGAATTTCCGCCGGAATCTCAGACAGGGTCATGCTCAGACGCTCACCCGACATGCCCTGCTCCGGCACAAAGGTCTGCTCCACCGCAGACGGGTCAACCAGCTGACCCTTACGCTTACCAAAAGCAATGCCGCGACCAATCATCACGGACTCCTTGCCGTGATGATCCACCGTGAGGACAACATTATTGTTATAAATACGGCTAATGCGCATTCGTCGTCCTCCTTCACGGTTGTTGGGTCGCCGGAACAGAAACGGCAAAATCAAAAGATACGCAAAGGTGATTGAGCGTTACCTAAGCTAGTACAAATTCTACCGAAAGTTTGAAGCCGCCATGAAGGGTTAACGAGCAAATCCGGGGTAAAGCTGTGCCCCAGCTGTGATGCGGGCAAGCATTCCATAAGTTTGCGGCTGAAAACCGGCTCCCGCCCCGCCGTGAACCCTAAATCGCGATACTCTTAATCACATGAGCAGCAAAGCAACCGAAATCGCAAAGAACCTTCCCGCGCTAGAGCACCCGGACGGCAGCCCCATCCGCGCCCTTGTCGTTGACGACGAGGAAATGCTCAAGGAACTCGTCAGCATGGGTCTGAAAATGATCGGCTGGGAGGTGCAGTCCGCAGGCGACGGCCCCTCCGCGCTCGCGATTGCCCGCGATTGGCGCCCCGACGTGCTCGTGCTGGACATTATGATGCCCGGCTTCGACGGCCTGGAGCTGCTCTCTCGTATCCGTAAGTTCTACCCCGAAGTTCCCTGCCTCTTCCTGACCGCTAAGGACTCGGTCGATAACCGTATCGAAGGCCTCGCAGCCGGTGCGGATGACTATGTGACCAAGCCCTTCTCCATGGAAGAAGTCATGATTCGTCTGCACCGCCTGGTGCAGCGCTCCGGCGTTGCCGCCATTGACGACGCTGAGCTGGTCGTCGGCGATCTGGTACTGAACCAGGACACCCGCGAGGTGACCCGCGGTGGCGAACAGATTAACCTCACCGCAACCCAGTTCGACCTGCTGCGCTACCTCATGGAGAATGCGAAGCGCGTGGTCTCCAAGAGCCAGATTCTCGATAATGTCTGGAACTACGATTTTGGTGGCCAGGCAAATATTGTGGAGCTGTACATCTCGTACCTGCGTAAGAAGATTGATGTGGGCCGCGAACCGATGATTCACACCGTGCGCGGTGCCGGTTACGTGCTACGTCCCGCCGTCTAAGTTTATTCTCTGCTCTTCATATGGCGCGGTATAACACCCGGTTATACCGCGCCATATCAGTTATATTCCGTATCTCGAATATAGAAAGAAAGGATGCTCGTGGGCTCCTACTCACCCGGTGAACCCGCCTCCTCGGATAACGAAGCAACCCGCCCCCTGCGCGCGGGTGCCCCCGCACGAGACGGCGCCGCGCCCTCCCCGGGGAACTTCTTCGTGCGCCTACGCGCCGCCTGGAAGAGCATGCGGAACCCCGAGGCATCCCCCGAAGAACTCGGGTACGTACCCCACCTGCGTTCGCGCCTCATTGCAATCCTCGTGGTGGCCCTCGGCATTGCCTGCCTCATTATTGGTCTGTCCACCTACGTGACCCTGCAGAACTCTCTCTACCAGCAGGCACAAAGCGACCTCAAAGAAACCAGCCACCGCGTAGTGCAGCCGACCTCCCGAGACGGCAAACGAGAAGAAGTGGACTGCAGTGACCTGCAGAAGAGTAACTCCCTCTTTGCACCCGGTCAGGCTTCTGGAACTATCATCACCTGTGTGGAATCCGAGGGTGCCGTAGAAATCGCCAGCAAGCTCGCCAAGGATGGCACCGTGCAGAGTCTCTCCGCCAACGACCAGGTAACCCTCGGAACCATGGCGCTGAACGCCACCAAAGAAGAAGTCCGAGAGGTCAAGCTGGAATCCGGTCTGTACCTCGTGAAAATCACCCCGAAGGCTAATAGCGATGCCGACGCCCAGGTGGTCGGTATTCCGCTCGCCAACATACAGCAGACCCTCACCATCTTCGTGATTGTGGTGGCCCTCGGCTCCATCGCCGTGATGGTCGGTGCCGGTGTGGCGGGCTCCTACATTATTCGCGGCACCATGAAGCCCCTGGAGCGAGTCTCCGCGGTGGCAACCGATGTGGCACACCTGGATCTGGAAGAGCACACCATCTCCTCGGCGGTGCGAGTGGAGCCGCGTGATTCCGACCCGCGCACCGAAGTGGGTGCCGTGGGCTACGCCCTCAACCAGCTGCTTGATAACGTGAACTCCGCCCTCGAGGTGCGCGAACGCACCGAACACCAGATTCGCGCCTTCATTGCGGACGCCTCCCACGAGCTGCGCACGCCCCTGGCGGCCATTAAGGGGTACTCCGATATGCTCCGCTGGACCGAGCCGCTCAGCGAATCTGGCCAGTCCTCCCTGGCGCGTATCGATTCGCAGACCGAACGCATGTCACGCCTCGTGGAGGACCTGCTGACCCTCGCTCGCCTGGATGAAGGCCGTGAACCCAAATTTGAGCTCGTCGATCTGACCGAACTGGTGCTTGAATGTACCTCCGACATGCAGGCTGCCGCGCGCACCCACGAATGGCACCTGAACCTACCCGACGAGCCGGTTGAGGTCGTGGCGGATCGATCCCAGATTCAGCGTGTCATCTTGAACCTGCTCTCGAATGCCCGCAAGCACACCGATGAGGGTACGCGCGTGACTGCGGGCCTGGCCGTGGATACTGTACGCCGTGAAGCTGTAGTGACTGTGACCGATAATGGCCCGGGCATTGCCCCTGACTTTTTGCCGAAGATTTTTGACCGCTTCACCCGTGCCGATAAGGCACGCTCCGGTTCGGTTGGAACCACCGGTCTGGGGTTGGCGATTGTGCAGGCGATTGTGCAGGCGCACGGCGGTTCGATTCAGGTGCAGAGTCAGCCTGGGCATACGGTCTTTACGGTGCGTCTGCCTTTGGAGGCGGCGCGCGCCTAATGCGCCTGCTCGGTGGCTTGCTGAGCGGCTCGCTGAGCGGGTAGCCGGGTGAGTGCTCGAGGGGGTGGGGTGTGTTGTGCATACCCCGCCCCTTGGTGCGCGTTTTTGGGGTGTTATAGCGCCCTGACGTGCTAAAACACTAAATTGCTTGTTGAGTAAAGATTAAATCTGCACTTCAAGTTTATTGCCTTGAGTGCAAATATGTGGTGAATCTAACCCCCAAATAGTTACTCCCGGTGAAACATTGCGCGTATTGTAAAAAGCATGGCTAATCTTGTTGAATCCCCCGCAAACATCACGGACAAGCGTTCCGCCCGCAAGGCAGAGAACCGCATCGCAATCGTTGAGGCAGCAGAATCCCTCATCCTCGAGGGCGGCTACGGCGCCCTCAACGCAGAAGCACTCGCGGAACGCGCAGGCGTCTCCCGCCGCACCATCTTCAACCACTTCGCCTCCGTAGACGACGTGCTGGTCACCCGCATGAACCAGTACTTCAACCGCATCTTCGAAGAATGCGACTTCACCATCTCCGGTGAAAACGCAAGCATGGAAGCCGAAATGCTCTCCATCGCCCGCAAGGTCTTCATGAGCAGCACCCTCGAAGAGTACATCGCACCCTTCGCACACCTGCTCTACGCCCTCGAAATGGACAGCCCCGCGAAGTTCGAAGAATACTCGCACGTCATCCTCGAGCGCACCTACGACATCTTCCTCGAACAGTACCTCGCGGCATACCCCGACCTGCCCTACCTGCGCGTGGCAGTCTTCGCCTCCAACCTCTCCGAAACCATCGGTGAAGGCGTCTACTACTACCTCACCCGCGCCGAAGAAGTAACCGCCAAGGTCGCAGCGGAAGCCCCCGAAGGCACCCACCCCGAAGCACTCGCCATCGAAGCGATGCGCCAGTGCGTACTCGAGGCACTCGACTACCTGGGCCGCCTGGTCCAGGGCGAATTCGCAAGCTAAGCCCCATAGCGTTCACGCTCAAAAACTCTCGCTTCGGGCACCTCTCTGCAGGTGCCCGAAGCGGGGTGTTTTTTGCCCAAAAACAGGGGCGTCACCTCAGTATGCGGGTGGCAAAACAGGGCAACCACCGTATTCACACGCACCCAACACCCAAACTCTTCACTCACTCAACTTCAAAGGACTGAATCATGGCTACATGGCTCTACCGCATCGGTGAAGCTGCCGCCCGCCGCGCATGGGCTGTCATCCTCACCTGGGTACTCATCGTCGCCAGTGTAGCGGGTGCCTACACCGCGTTCCACGGCAAGCTCAGCAACACCTTCACCATGCCCGGAACGCAGACCCAGCAGCTCTCCGACGAGCTCGCACAGCGTTTCTCCAGTGCTAACCGCGGCTCCGGCCAGATCATTCTTACGACCGGTGACGGCACCGCCCTCACCGAAGAGCAAAAGCAAGCATTCTCCGCCGCTCTGAGCGCACTGCCCAGCGAGGTGCCCTCCGTGGATGCGGTCACCGACCCGTTCACCACCACCTCTAAGCTTGCAGAAGCGAAAACCCAGCTTGACGAGGCGCACGCCAAGATTGACGCCGCCCCCTCCCAGATCGAGGACGGCAAAAAGCAGCTGAATGCCGCCGCCTCGCAGCTTGAGGACGGCATGAAGCAGATTGCCGACAACGAGAAGAAGCTCGACGACTCGCAGGCACAGATTACCGCAGGTCGAAAGCAGCTGGACGACGCGCAGGCACAGCTGAAGGACGGCTACGCCCAGGCGGAGGCGGCAGGCTCACCCGCCGCCATGATGGAGCAGCTCAACGCCCAGCAGGCGCAGCTGACCGAGCAGCAGAACGCGCTCAATCAACAGCACGATACCTTGATCGAGAGCCAGAAGCAGGTTGACGCGGGTCGCGCAGAAATCGCCTCCAAGAAGGATGAGCTGGCTGAGGGCAAGAAGAAGCTGGACGAGCAGCGCAACCAGCTGCAGAAGACCGAGAGTGAGCTGCCGGCACAGCGTGAGCAGCTGGAGCGTCAGCAGAAGCTCTACGACTTTACCTCCGGCTACCGTATGGTCTCTGAGGATCAGTCCACGGCGATTGCGACTGTCTCGTTTAAGAAGAAGATTTACGAGGTGCCGTCCGCCGAATTGCAGAAGGTCATGTCCGACATTGAGTCGGCGAACCTGCACGGGGCGACCGTCCAGTTCGACGCGAACCTGAGCGAATCCGCGCTTGGCGGTGGCTCGCACACCGGTGAGGTTGCGGGTATGGCCATCGCCTTCATCGTGCTCATGGTTATGCTCGGCACCCTCGTGGCTGCCGGCCTGCCGATTCTGATGTCTCTGGTGGGCGTGGTGGTGGGTGTGCTCGGTACGCTCTCCCTCTCGTCCGTCGTGGAGATGAGCTCCACCGCCTACACCCTGGGCCTGATGCTTGGTCTGGCGGTCGGTATCGACTATTCGCTGTTCATTCTGAACCGCTACCGCACGAACCTGCTGGACGGCATGCCGAAGGTCCAGGCGATTGCCCTGGCGAACGGCACGAGCGGTAACGCCGTGATTTTTGCGGCAAGCACCGTGATTATTGCACTGGTTGCATTGAACGTGACCGGTATTCCCTTCCTGGGCGTGATGGGTAACGCCGCCGCGTTCTGCGTGGTTGTTGCCGCCCTAATCGCGGTGACGCTCACCCCGGCGGTGCTGTCCCTGGCGGGTACCAAGATCATGTCGAAAAAGCTGTGGGCTTCCATCGATACCCCGAAGAAGATTGCGGAACGCCGCGCGCAGGATGCCGAACGCACCGAGAAGCCGAACGGCTGGTTGCGCCTCGTGCTGGCGCGTCCGCTACTGACTCTGGTGGCCGGTACGCTGGCGCTGCTGGCGGTTGCTGCCCCCATGTCTCAGATGCGCCTGGGCCTGCCGGACGCCTCGAACTACCCCTCCGATAGCGCCGCGTACACGTCGTACGCGCTGGTCAAGGACAAGTTCGGGGAGGGTATGAGCGCCCCGCTGGTTGCGGTCGCGCACACCCCCGCGAATATGAGCGAGGAGCAGGCTCAGCAGGCGCAGATTGATATCGCCTCTGCGGTCAAGGAACGCGGCGGCGCGAACGTGCAGGCTGTGGTTCCCGGCGGTATGACCGATGACCGTACCCTCATGATTTTCCAGGTGATTCCTGCCCACAGTGCAAGCTCCGTGGAGACTGAAGAGCTCGTCCACGAGCTGCGAGCTGTGACCGTTCCGGTTCAGGGCTCTGAGGTGTCTCTCGGTATTGCGGGTCAGACCAGCGGCAATATTGACGTCTCCGAGGTGCTCGCGCAGAAGCTACCCCTGTACCTGGGCGTGGTGATGGGCCTGTCCTTCCTGGTGCTGATCCTGGTGTTCCGTTCGATTATGGTTCCGCTGGTTGCCTCGGTGGGCTTCCTCTTCTCGGTGCTGGCGAGCTTCGGTGCCGTGGTGTCGATTTACCAGTTGGGCTTCATGAGCTCCCTCTTCGGCGTGGACCACCCGGGTCCGGTGCTGTCCTTCTTGCCGACCCTGCTCATCGGTATTCTTTTTGGTCTTGCCATGGATTATCAGATGTTCCTGGTGACCGGCATGCGTGAAGCGTACGTACACGGCAAGGATGCGGCGACCGCCATTGTGAGCGGCTACAACCATGCGGTGCGTGTGGTGGTGGCTGCCGCGATCATCATGATTTCGGTGTTTGGTGGCTTCATCTTTGCTGATTCGACGATGATCCGCCCGATGGGCTTCGGCCTGGCGTTCGGCGTGCTCGTGGATGCGTTCATTGTGCGCATGACGCTGACCCCGGCGATTATGGCTCTGCTGGGCGATAAGGCGTGGTGGATGCCGAAGTGGCTGGATCGCCTCACTCCGAATATGGATGTTGAGGGCGCCGCTCTGAGCGAGAAGATGAGCGAGAAGATTCAGCACGAGCGTGAGTCTGCTGCCGCCGACTCGGGTAGCAAGCTCGGGTAAGGGTAAAGTATTTAGTGTGCGCTACGGCGCTCTCTAAAGACTTATGCGATGTGAAAAGGCAGGTGCACGGTGATGAGGAACCGCGCGAGTATCCGACAGTGGATAGGAGGCGTTCTGAGCCGTGTGCCTGCCCCTTTTCTTGTCTTCTTGGGTGGCGGTACGGGTGCGCTGTGCCGCGTGTACACTCCCGGCGGCGTGCTGGTGGCGAACCTGCTGGGCTCGTTCACTCTGGGTCTGTTAACGGTGGTGTGGAATGCTTACGCGCGCCGTGATGGTGAGGAGCGGATTCATTCGATCCGCCTGCTTTTTGGTGCCGGCATGATGGGTGGCTACACGACGTATTCGTCGATTGCGGCGGTTTTGGCGCAGACGATTTTTCTGCCGTACACGGTGCACGAAGGGTACATGGCGCTTGCTCTTCTGGTGTTGCTCGTGGGTGGTTTGGTTGCCGCCGCGACGGGCATGCTGACGGGTCGTTTTGTGGCATCCCGCCTGGTGCCTGCTCGTGATGATGAGGAGGGTCGCTAATGTTTTTCGCTCTGATGGTTTTCCTCTGCGGCGGTTTGGGTGCGATGACCCGCTTCTTTGTGGATAAGGCGATGTCGCCTCGCTTGCGTACGGAGTCGTCGATTATTAGCCCGGTGTTCGTCATTAATCTGGTAGGTTCGTTCCTGTACGGGCTGCTGATTATGCCGGTGTCTAATCCTCGCGCGTTGGGGGTTCACTATAACGCTACGGAAGAGGTGGCGTTCTGGTGCACGGTGATTACGACGGGTCTGCTGGGTGGTTTTACGACGTTCTCGACCGCCATGGTGGAGGCGCTGACCGCCCGCTCTGAGGGCAAGACGGTGAAGTTCCTGATGCTCTGGCTGGTGCAGGTGGTGGGCGCGATGGTGGCTGCGATTGTGGGTGCACTCTTGTTTGTGTTGCTGTTTGGTCGGTATATTGCGCCGGTGTTCCCGCCGGATGTTCTGTACTGACGGCACCGGTTGTGGTGATTCTTGTGGCGTGTTTGGGTGCGTGTACAGCTTTTTCACAGTTTCACCTAGGGTGAGCCATAGGGCGGTCTTTTACACTGGTGGTGAACGATATGCGGCGGGTATGAACACTAACCCGCTATATACCACCAAGAATATATGTTAGAACAGGCATATATGCAGGTGGAGTTCATATAACTCACTCTCACGACCCAAGGAACACACAGTATGCAGGAACTGCTCAGTAAACACATGATTGGCACTTTCGCTATCGAAATTGCGGCGCTCACAGTCGCGCTCTCCATCATTGGTTTTATCGGTATGCGCCTGCGCTCCAAGAAGACCGGTCGAGCGCACAGCATCCACCAGTACCTGCTGACCGCCTCCTTCGCGTTGTTCCTTGCTTCGATTCTTTCTTTGACGCTGACTCCGATTGGTAGCGCAAATAGCGTCACGAACCCTGAGCTGTACTACCCGCGTTTCTATGTGGGTTGGAGTTGGCAGCAGGCGTGGGATCTGACTAGCGGCATGGGTCTGCGTCGCTTCGCAACCACCGTGTATGCGCAGCTCTTCTTCAATATTGCGATGTTCATCCCCCTGGGCTTCTTTACTGCGGGCTGCTTGCGCTGGGGTCTGCGCGCTACGGCGCTGAGCGGTTTTGCGCTCTCGAGCTTTATTGAGTTGAGTCAGTTGACCGGTAACTGGGGTCTGGCGGGTTTCACCTACCGCACCTTCGATGTGGATGACATTGTGAATAACACTGCCGGCGCGGTCCTCGGTGCGGTCTGCATCTGGGCGGTGCGCGCGATTCAGAAGCGCCGCGCGGCTAAGCGTGACCGGGTGTTGGCAATGGCTACCGCCGCCGCGTAGTAGATTCCTGGATTAGCAGACGTTTTCATAACATGATTGATATAATTCATGTTATGAAAACGTCTGCTCCTAGTCTCCTTCCCATCTTGCGTAGTGACCTGCAGGGTGAAGTGATGGCATTGCTGTTCTCTCACCCTGAGCAGCAGTACACGGTGTCTCAGATTGCTGATGCAACAAGCGCCTCATTGCCGACTGTTTCTCGAGAAGTGAATCGTCTGAATCAATCTGGTCTAGTGACTGTCCAGAATGTTGGTAAGACCCGTATGGTGCAGGCCAAGGTTGATAATCCGGTGGGCCAGGCGATGCGTCAGCTGATTTTGGTAACTTATGGTCCTGTTCCGGTACTCCGGGATACTTTGCAGAGTGTTTCCAATATTGAGGGTGCCGCTATTTATGGCTCGTGGGCTAGCCGTCGTTCTGGGGTGGCTGGGCATGTGCCCAATGATATTGATGTGCTGGTTGTTGGTTCTCCTTCACGTCAGAAGCTATATGAGGCTATCGATGATGCTGAGCAGAAGCTTGGCTATGAGGTGAACGTGAAGCGGTTATCTCCTGAGGCTTGGAACTCGCAGGATGGCTTCGTGCGGACTGTGCGGTCGCGTCCTATGGAGGTTCTCTTTGGGCAGCTGGAGGTGAACGATGTCCACGCTGAAGCCTAATGCCCCATCTCCTGGCCCCTGGACTGTTGGCCGGGAGCGCATTCTTGAGCTGATTGATGCCGGTGAGTTGGAGCGGGTCGCTGTAAATCGTGAGCATGCTCAAGGCTTGTTGTTGCGTGCCCGCCGGCATCTAAAGACGGCGCATCGGCTGGTAGTTGATGATCCGGAAGGTGCCTATACGCTTCTCTATGATGCTTCGAGGTTGGCGATGACTGCCGCCTTGGCGGTGCAGGGCCTGCGTCCGACTACCAGGGGAGGTCATATTGTGGTGGGTGATGCTTTGCGTGCTCAGAGAGGCCCTCATGATGCGGTGGGTAAGCTGTATTCTCGTTTGCGCCGAACGCGCCACGAGGTTGAGTACCCCGGTTTGGATTATGAGCCTATAGCTGTGGAGGAAGCTGAAGAGGCTTTGGAAGACGCAGAGTATATCGTTCAGGAGATGACTCTTTTTGTTCCTAAGCTGGGACCTTTTTAAGGCGCACTTCTCATCATCACCTCCGAAGCTTCTTCCGTGAGGTCGAGGCAACGAACCCCTCATTTTCATAACCTGACTCATGTTGTGCAGGTGATGAAAATGAGGGGTTCGCTGTTTTAGATGAAACCCTAGACAGGGAAGTTCCCAAATGGGAAGACTACTCGTCGGTCACCCGGTTCACGACGCGGGTGCTGCGGTTGCCCTTGATTTCTTCGGGCAGCAGGATCGGCATGGAACCGGTCGGCGTGTAGGTTGCCGCGCGTGCCGCCGCGGTAGCGTGGGTGTCCTCAAACTCGGGAATGACCTCGGAGCTGGGTGCGCGGTACAGGTGGCTATTAGCCCACCACGCGAAGAGCAGAACCACAACCGCCAGGGCACTGGAAACGAACAGCCACGGGCTGAGCTGACCCTCGTAGTAGAGCTTGAAGAACGCGCCGCCCATGAAACCGCCGGCAATCGGGCCGCAGATTGGAACCCACGCGTAGAACCAGCGCGAAGTGCCCTTATCGTGGATGGGCAGCAGGGCGTGCATGAGGCGCGGACCGAAGTCACGGGCGGGGTTCAGCGCGTAGCCGGTCTGACCACCCAGACCGATGACGAGCACGGTGACCATGAAACCGAAGGCGAGGGGCTTGAGCACGTCGTTGAGGTTGAGAGAGAGTTCTACACCGCCGCTGATGGACGGCTTGAAGTTCACACCGGTGTACAGTGCCGAGAAGACCAGCATGAACGTGCCGATCATTTCGGAGAGGGCGTTGGTGAAGTAGTTGTGAATAGCGGGCACGGTACCGAAAACGCCGAGCTTAATTTTCTTGTCGGCGGTTGCTTTCCAGTGCGGCAGGTAGTTGAGGTAGACCAGCCCGGCACCGACCATTGCGCCGAGGACCTGGGCGATGATGTAGCCGGGGACTTTCTCCCAGGGGAATTCGCCGTAGGCTGCCAGGCCGATGGATACGGCGGGGTTGAGGTGGCCGCCGGAGTATGCGTGGGAGGCGTAGACACCGAAGGTGACGGCGAAACCCCATCCGAAGGCGATGGTGAAGAAGTTGTCGCCGTGGCCTTTGGATCGGCGAAGTTCGACGTTGGCGATGACGCCGCAGCCGATGGTGCACATGATGAGCGTACCGAAGAATTCGGCGAGGTAGGGGCTGATGGTGTACACGGGGTGTCCTTCAGGTAGTGAACTGCGGGGTGGTGCAGTGCCGAGCGTGAGGGAGGTGTGGTTTTGTGTGGATTATGCCGCCTGGGTGGCGTGTTTACCCTTTGGCATCTATGGAACCTTGAATCCCCTAGAAGGGCAATACTTTGGTGTTATTTCACCCTTAGACATAAGCGGTTTTTCGGGTTTTTCGTTTAAAAATAAATGTGGAAAATGAGGGGAAAATCGGGCATAGTCCACACCTTGGACTCGTTTCCTCAACTCGCGGTTGAACCCGTGGGTAAATTCACGGATAAACCCACGAATAAACCTGCAGATAAATCAACACGTGAACCCCGCTGCGCACCACCTTCCACCAGCACAGAATGCCCGGGCACCTCGTATGGGGTACCCGGGCAGATTCTAAGATTCTAGGTTGTGATGGTTTCTAAGTTATAGCGGTTGCTAGGTTGCGGCGGCTTCTCAGTTATAGCGGCTTCTAGACGGCTTGTGCGAGCCGCTGCGCGTGGGCTGTTACGCCGCTACTTGGCTGCTACTCGGTTGCTACTTCGCGCTCGCCCAATCGAGGATCGCCTCGAAGAAGCGCTCGCATTCGCTGAGCTGCTCCAGTTCAATCCACTCGTTCGGAGTGTGCGCCTGGGCAATATCGCCGGGACCGCAGATGATGCTCTGCACGCCGGCGCGCTGGAACTGGCCCGCCTCCGTGCCGTAGGTGACCTTCTGCGGCACACCGTCGCTGCCCAGCCACTCGTGCGCCAGGTGGATGAGCGGCGCGTCATCGGCGGTACCCAGGCCCGGTACGGCGGCGAGTAGCTCGTGCTTCACGCCCACGCGGGAGGTGAGGCTACCGGGCTCCGCGCCGGTCAGCTTTTCGGCGCGTGCGGCGCGTGCCTGCAGGTCCGGCAGGATCACCTCCGAAAGCTCGCGGTCAATACGCTCCACGAAGGACTCGGTGGTCACCTGCGGCAGGGTGCGCACATCGTACTCCACGACCGCCTGCTCGGCGACGATGTTGTACTGCAGGCCGCCGGTTGCCAGGTTCACGCTACCGGTGGAGTGGGGAATGATGAACGACTCGTCGAACGGGCCTTCTTCTTCCCACTGGTCCGCCATGTCGGTGAAGAAGGTGATGAATTCGCCGGCTGCGGCGACCGCGTTCACGCCGTGGGTTGCCAGGGAGCCGTGCTTGGGTACGCCGGTGAAGGTGACGCGGCCGCGGTGCGCACCCTTGTGCGCGGAGATAATGCGCATGCTGGAAGGCTCACCAACAATCGCGTAGTCGGGGGCGAGGTCGCGCGCCACGAACTCCTCGATGAGGGAGGGGGCACCGACGCAACCGATTTCTTCATCGTAGGAGAACGCGAAGTGCAGGGGAGTGCGCAGCTTCGCCTCGGCAACGCGCGGCAGTAGCCAGAGCGCGACGGCGAGGAAGCCCTTCATATCGCAGACACCGCGGCCGTAGGCGCGAGTACCCTCCACGCGCAGGGTGAACGGGTCGGCGTCCCATGCCTGACCGGCAACGGGCACGACGTCCGTGTGGCCGGAGAGGATAACGCCGCCGCGGGTGGTGCCGTCAGCGGCAGGAATGGTGACCAGCAGGTTAGCGCGGGTGCGGTCCTCATTGTAGGTGCGCACGCCGCTGTAGCCGTAGCGGGCAAATTCGGCTTCGATGAGCTCAATGAGTTCCAGGTTGGAGGTTCCGGAGATGGTGGGAATCGCGATGAGCTTTTCGAGCCAGGGGAGGGATGCGGGCTGGGTGGTTTGAGCCGTCATGACTGTTCCTTCTGAGCTGTATTGGGTGCGCTTTTATGTTCAGGGTACGCCGCGGGGCGGTATTCGTCGCTTCATGGTCGTCGAATACCGCCCCGTGACCCCTGCGCGGGGTTAGATGATGTAGTTGTTCACGTTCGAGTGGTCGCCCAGCGCGTGGAAGTTACGCGAGTGGTAGACCAGCGGGGTGCCTTCGCAATCGTTGCGGATGAACTCTTCAACCTGCGCGGTGAAGACGAGTGCGGGGCCGGCCTCAACGCGGCTGAGCGGGGTTGCGCGCAGTACGCGGCGCACGCCGTGCACGAGGGGCTCGCCGGTGTGGACGAATTCCCAGGTGCTGGGGTCGTCGAAGCGGGGGTAGTCGTGGGTTGCGAAGTTCTTCGCGAGGGTGACATTCTCAGCGTCGAGCATGTGCACGAGGAAGGAGGACGCTGCCGCGATCTTTGCTGCGGAGCCGCTGTTGGCCTTGAGGGAGAAGGCGATGATGGGCGGTTCTGCGGCGACGGAGGTCAGCGAGGAGGCGGTGAAACCTGCGGGTGCGCCGTTTTCATCGGTTGCGGTGATGATGGCGACGCCTGCGGGCTGGTGGCCGAAGGCGAGCTTGAACTGCTCGGAGGTGTCGGCGAGGGGTGCCTGTGCTGCAATGGTTTCGGTCATAATCGACCCTTTCTTCTGCGGCTGCGTTTGAGGGTTCGTCCTGGGGTGTTTGCTCTGGGCGACCCTTTAGTTAAGGGGAGATATGTTTCAGGGTAAAGCTAATGGGTGCTGAACACCTTATTTATTGCCCTATGTTTCTTAGGTATACCTTTCATGACGCGGGGCGTGAAATATTACGTCATATTCTTCACTGTTTAGGGGTATCGAAGATGCACTCCGCCGGCTGCCCCGCATCGGGGTCTGAGTGGCGGGTTATGGGTGCTGTCCCTCTCTCTTCTGTGGGGTTTCGCGGGGGTGAAGAGGCCTCTGGGGTATCCTTGCTAGGTACTCGAAAGCGCGCCGCGTCCCGTATTTGAGGGGTTTTCGGTGCGTGAACTGTGGGGAGAAGAGGGGTAATGAGCTGGTTGGCATCTATTCCGCTGCTACTTTTTGCGGTCGTGTTAGCTTTTGGCCCGGGCTATGCGATGGGCTGGGCGTTGCGTGTTCCTGCACGTCTGCGCGTTTTTTATGCGCCGCTGCTGACTTTTGCTCTGGTGGCTGTCTCTGCGATTGTGCTGGGTAAGACCGGCATTGCGTGGAGCCTGATTTCTTTTGTGCTGGTCGCTGCCGTGATGGTGGCTGCCGCCGCGGGTGTGATGCACCTGGTCGGTCGCCGTTGGCCCTCCGCCGTACCCGATGCCTCCAGCGAGGCGGCAGAGAACTGGGCGGGTAACACTGTGCCCCTCGCCTGGCCTGTTGTTGGTGCGGTGCTGGGTGGTTTCTTGACCCTTCACCTGACCGAGGACATGGTGTTTGGCCCCGAGGCGTTCTCGCAGACCCTCGATAACTCGTTCCATATGAATGCGATCCGCTGGATTCAGGAGCACGGCGATGCCTCCAGCCTGACCATGGGCGCTGTGAGTGCAGCGGATCAGCAGCCTGTCTTCTACCCGGCAGGCTGGCACGACTTCGTGTACCTGATTTACAACACCACCGGCACGAGCATCGCTACGGCAACCATCGTCATGATTCTGCTGGTGGCGGGCATTATTTGGCCCTGCTCCCTGGTGGCAATGTGCCTGAGCATTCCGCATCTGCGCCGCCTGCAGGCGCTCGCTATTCCGGCTCTGACCTGCGGTTTCTTTGCGTTCCCCGGTCTGCTGCTGTTCTGGGGTGTGCTGTTCCCGAACCTTCTTGGTTACGCCCTGCTGCCCGCATTTGTGGCGCTACTGCTGCACATGGTTCAGCTCATGGCGCGCCGCGAGTACTCCTTCGTGCTGTCCCTGTCGCTGACGATTCTGGTGGGTCTGGCCGGTTTGGCTCTGGTGCATCCGAACGCGGTGGTTTCTGCCGCCGTGTTTGCGGTGCCCATGCTCCTGGGTGGCGTGGTGCAGGTGCTGCGTACCCGCGGCGCGTCCACGCGTGAGCGTCTGGTGGGTACCGGCGTGCTGGTGGCGCTCATCGCCGGATGCGTCACCGCCTGGTCCGTACTGCGCCCGAGCCAGGAGGCGAGCGAGCTGTGGACCTCCATCATGAGCGAGGGCGAGGCGGTCTACCAGTTCCTGTTCCTGGGCCTGGAGAACGCAAACCCGCTGGGCGGCAATTTTGCTCCCGCCTACCTGGTTGGTTTCTTGGCGCTGTGGGGTGTCGGCTACCTGCTGTACAAGCGCCGTAACCTGTGGCTGATTGGCAGCTGGATGCTGGTCGGCTACATGTGGATTATTGCGGCTTCGGTGCCGCGCGGCGACTTCCGCCTGCTGATGGTTGGCCCCTGGTACACCGACCACTTCCGCCTGGCGGCTCTGGTGGTGTTCCCCTCCGTGCTGCTTGCCGGTATCGGTCTGGGTGGCGCCGTGGAGGGCCTCTTCGTGCGCATCATGCACTATATTCCGCGTGAGAAGCACGCAAAGGTTGCCCCGGCACTGATGGGCGCATCCATGGTGCTGGTTCTCGTGGTTGCGGGCCTGTCTTCCCGTACTCCCGCAATGCATGACGCGACCTTGCAGGTTGCGGATAGGTACAAGGTGACCCCGACCTCCGCCATCCTGAACCAGGATGAGATGAACGTCATTAACGAGATCCCGAAGATTGTTCCCAAGGGTGACATCATTGTGAACAACCCCTGGGACGGTAGCGCCTACATTTACGCGCTGGCTGACCGCCACCTGACCAGCTACCACTTCGAGTTCCAGACCTCCCCGAAGTACGAGGCAATCCTGAAGGATTTGAAGGATGCCCGCACGAACCCGGAAGTCTGCCGCGTCGTGAACGAGTACAACGCCCACTGGTACGTTCACCTGGAGAACCAGGGCAACTTTGGACCCAGCGAGCAGAAGAACTATGACGGCCTGGTGGCTGCTATCGATACGGACGTTCTGACCCCGGTGTACTCTTCGGGTCCGATGACTCTGTACCGCATTAGCGCCTGCGATAATAACTAGTATCTGGCACTTTTGGGCTGCCTGAAGTATTGCGGGGTGGCGTAGAGACTATGCCACCCCGCAGTGCTACTTTGAGCGTTGTTAAGAGAGTGCTGATAAGATGTAAGACCGTATGCCTTTGTGTGCATACCAGCTTCCGTATGCCATACACACAAGAGATAGCACCGCATGGAATCAGAGACTTTTACGCAAACCCCTCGGCCCCTCATCATTATGCCCGCGTGGAATGAAGAGGAAGTTATTGGGGGCACAATTGAAGAACTTTTCCGCATGATGCCTGAGGTCGACCTGGTGGTCGTCAATGATGGTTCCACCGACCGCACCTCTGAGATTGCGCGCGCTGCCGGCGCTTTCGTGATTGATCTTCCCTACAACATGGGTATTGGTGGCGCTTTGCGCACCGGTTACAAGTATGCCCGCCAAGCTGGTTATGATTGCGCCATTCAGGTTGATGCCGATGGCCAGCATGACCCGAAGGGTATCCGCACTGTGCTTGCTGGCCTGGAGGATGTCAACATTTCGATTGGTTCCCGCTTTGCTGAGGCGACGAACTATAAGGTGTCCGGTCCGCGTAAGTGGGCGATGGTGGTTCTGGCCCGTATGTTTACGATGATTTCAGGCGAGAAGTTCACCGACGCCACCTCCGGCTTCCGTGCGGCAGACCGTAAGGCGATTGAGCAGTATTGCGAGCACCTGCCTGCTGAGTATCTGGGTGATTGTATCGACGCCTGCGTGATGGCGATTCGTTCTGGCTTGACGGTAAAACAGGTGCCGGTCGAGATGCGTGAGCGTCAGGGTGGTACTCCTTCTTCGAGCCCGTGGAAGTCTGCGGTGTACCTGGTTCGTTCTTTCTTCTCGTTTGGCATGTCGATGACTCGCCAGAAAACGAATGTGGGGTCTAAGTAAATGAGCGCAAATATTTTCTTCCTTCTCATCGTGGTGGTGATGGAGGTTCTCGTTCTGGCGCAGGTACGCAACCAGAAGATGAAGGAAAAGTACGCCGCACTGTGGCTTATCGTTGGCATCATCATGATTGTGCTAGCGCTTTTCCCGAAACTTTTGGATGCCCTCTCGCGTCTGGTGGGTATTGAGACCCCAGTCAACCTGCTGTTCCTACTGGCGATTATTATGCTGATGGGTATCAGCCTGCACTTGACCCTGGCTATCTCGAAGATTACGGATGATATGCGTACCCTCGCTGAAGAAGTTGCGATTATGAAGGCTCTTCAGCGTCAGCCGCAGGGTGCTTCCCGCGCTAGGGAGCGAGAGCAGAAGAAGCGCTAAAGCCCCTGATTTTTATACGTTTCGACACGTTTGAGCTTGGAGTAATACCTCATGACCGTTGATATTTTGTTCCCTTACTACGGCGACGTCGCCATGATGAAGCAGGCTGTGCTGTCTGTGGTCGGTCAGACCAACCCGGACTGGCGCATGATTGTTATCGATGACGGCTACCCGGATGATTCGATTCCCGGCTGGTTCGAGTCGCTCAATGATGAGCGCATCACCTACATGCGTAATGAGAAGAACTTGGGTGCGAACGGTAATTACCGCAAGTGCCTGACCTTCGTAGAGAACGAACTGGTCACCGTCATGGGTGCTGATGATGTCATGCTCCCCAACTACGTGCAGTGGCTCGTGGATTCGGCAGCGAAGCACCCTGAGGCGTCCATTTTCCAGCCTGGCGTGGTCGTTATTGACGAGCATAATGCCCTGTCAAACACTTTGGTGGAGCAGACTAAGGCGTTCTACCGCCCCAAGGGTGAGGCTGTGCTGAAGGGTGAAGAGCTGGCTACCTCCCTGCTGCGCGGTGCGTGGTTCTACTTCCCGTCCCTGGGTTGGCGTAAGGACGCTATCGTGGGCACCGGCTTCCGTGAGGGCCTGAACGTTGTGCAGGATATGGCGCTGATTCTGGACATTACGATGCGTGGTGGCTCCCTGTACTACGATCCGCAGGTTGCGTTCATGTACCGCCGCCACGGTGGTTCTGACTCCTCCTGGCGTGCCCTGGAGGGCACCCGCTTTGATGAGGAGCGCCGCTACATGAATACCATTGCTGATGAGATGACTGCCCTGGGCTGGACGAAGGCTGCCCGCGTGGCTCGTATTCGCTTCTCTTCGCGTGCTCACGCGCTGACTCTGCTGCCGAAGGCGGCTCTGGCGAAGAAGTGGCAGGGTGTTAAGAACCTTGCCGAGCATGTGGTGAAGTAAACCTATATTTGTGTGCGGTGCGCCGTACATCCTGCGGTGGATGTGCGGCGCATCTGCGTATGTAATGATGGTTTGTGTTGGCGGCTATGTTGGCGGCTTGGAATGAGGAGGACGCGGTGAGCGAGTCGGTACAGCGCCCCGATAAGAGCGGGGTGGAGGAACAGCCCTCCCAGGAGACTCAGCCGTCGGGCACGGTCACCCGCTACCAGTCCCTGGCGCTTTTGGGTTCGTCCCTGTTGGCGGCGGTCTCCACGCTGGTGGTGACCATGATTGCACAGCGTGCACTAAACGGTTCGGAGCTCACGGAGTTTCTGCTGTTCTGGGCGGCGCTTTTCACAGTGACCGGTATTATCACGGGTATTCAGCCGGAGATTACCCGCGCGGTGGGTACGGCGCGTACCCAGACGGTATCTGCTGATGGTTCCGCGCCGCAGGGTACTCGCGTGGTTCCGGTGACCGCGGCTCTGGGCGCGATTGCTGGCGCGTTGGTGCTGGTGAGCTCCCCTCTGTGGGCGGGCCAGCAGATTCCGCATTCGGCGGCGGTGGGTGTGACCGTTATGGCGGTAGGCGTGTTCCTCTACGCCCTGCAGGCGACTATGAGCGGTGTGACCGCCGGTGAGGACCGCTGGTACCTTTTCGCGGCGGTGGGCGGTCTGGAATCTGCTGGGCGCCTCATCCTCATGTTTGCGGCTGCGCTCATGATTCCTTCCCTTGCCGGTCTTGAGGCGGCAACGGTCGTGCCGATGGGTCTGTGGCTCATCCTGGCGCTTGTGACCGTCTCGGGTCGCCGCCTGTGGGTTGCCCGCGCCGATGTGCCCGCGCGCCGCCTGACGACCAATATTCTCTGGTCGTTCCTGTCCTCTGCCGCGGCGGCGGTTCTGATGATGGGCTTCCCGAATGTGCTGAAGGCGAGCGGCGCCGCGGAGAGCGAACCGGTCGTTCTGGGCACCCTGATTCTGGCGATTTCCATTACCCGTTCGCCGATTATGATTCCCTTGCAGGCATTCCAGGGCGTGGCGGTTTCTGCCTTCTTGAAGCAGCGCCACCGCCCCGTAGCGGCGTTCATTAAGCCCGCCGCCGCCGTGGTGGCTGTGGGTACTGTGGGCGCGTTGGCGGCGTACCTGCTGGGTCCGCTGCTGTTCCGCCTGATTTACCCGCCTGCCGCAGGTGCAGAGTCCGCGTACGAGGCGGCAGCCTCCGGCATCACCCTGGGTGCGCTGGTCTTCGCCTCGGCACTACTGGCGCTCATGACCCTCTCGGGTAATATGGCGCTCGCGGTGAACCAGCACCGCATCTACCTTGCCGGCTGGGTGGTTGCCGCAGCGGTGACGCTGAGCTTGGCGTTCCTAATCCCCGCGCCGCTGGTGCCGCGCGCTATCGTGGCGCTGGCGGTCGGCCCGGTCTGCGGCTTCGTGGTGCACATGGTGGGTGTATCTGTCACCGCCCCCAAGCGATAATCCTGCATTAAGAATGCCCCTCGGCTGACATTCAGCGGAGGGGCATTCTCTGCGTAGCGGCTAGGTTGCAGACTGGACTGTAGGCTTCTTACCCGAAACCAAAGGGTTACGGGCAAGAGCCATGGCCCGCTTCTCAACAAAGGTCCAAGAAAGCCATGCTAGGCCGAAGGTGATGATGGCGTCGAGGATGATATTAACCGAGATTCCGAGGGAAACGCTTCCCAGGAGTACAAGAATCTGTTGTACTGGCCAGGCATAGATATACACGCCGTAAGAGATATCGTTGGTTTGCCCCAGAGGAACGTTAAGACAGGTGCCCAGGGTAATAATTCCGAAGGCCAGAACAATCTGAGTCCACTGCATAATGTTGGCGTGAGGAACGAGCCAGGTGAAGTAGAACCCGGCGAGAGTACAAATTGTAGCCAGGAGCGGAGTGATTACCGGACGGAGCGTGATACGGTGGCTCACGAGGTAGAGTAGAGACCCGGCAAAAAAGAAGGGGTAGAGGCGTGCTGAAGCCTTGAGGTCTATAGGGCCGAGACCCAGCGCCCAGGTCATCCAATCGTAGCCAAGTACCTGAATGAGTACGTAGTAGCTGAGGCTCACAAGGTAAGCAAGAGGAATAAAAACCTTTAGATGCCGGCGAACGAACGGAAGGTAGAAGATGGGGAGAAGTAAAAGGTAGCAGAAGAACTCGTATTCTAGCGTCCATGCTGAACCGTTCCATGAAGGGGAGGTAAATGGCACGTCGGCCGGTCCGTTAAAGAGTCCGTACTGTAATTGGGAGAGATCCCAGTTGTTGCGGAAGTATAAGATGGCGTTGGGGATGTCCCAACCCATGGGGGCGTGGCCTGTGAGGACGGAGAGCGTTCCACCAATGAAAATTACGAAAAGGATGGAGACCCAGTAACCGGGGAAAATACGCAAGATACGCTTCACCAAATATGATCCCGCGGAACTCCGGTAGGCGCTGTGCGCAATTAAAAATCCCGAGATGGCGAAGAATGCATTAACTGCAAAATCGCCAAAGACATAGAACTCTTTCCATAGGGGGTTTTCATCAACCTTTACACCCGCCACAATGTAGGGCGTGTGGGAGAAAATCACAAAGGTCGCGAGGACTAGGCGAATGAAGTTGAGAGAATTTGGCCGCTCAAAAACGGCGGAATAGAGGGACGGATACTCCGGTGCTGTATGTGCCATAAGTTTCTAGGGGATATGTGGATGAATATGCAGTGTGAGTGTAGCGTTGGGTTAGCGCAGAGATGAAACCGAGAGTAGAATCCCCGTGCTTTGTTCCAGCAGATATATGACTAACGCCTAACGTCAAAGTGTCTGGGATTAGAGGTTATAGACCCGCTTAACGTACGCGCCGTACAGTACGCGATACAGCGCCGTACTGGTCTTCAACAGCAGACCGGCGGCACCAAACACCGGGCGGATGCGCAACGCAAGTAGCGCATCGCTCACCGTAAAACCGGTGCGGCAACCCGCCAGCACAGCCGGGGCGCTCTCGCCGCCCACAATCAGCGCCTGCTGCGCGTTATTCAGGTACGCAATAACCCGGGCAATCGTCAGTGCCTCCTGACCCGCGGGCAGATGATACGTGCTCGTACGCTGCAGAGACTTCTCAAAGTATTCCAGCAGGCGGCGCGTTTCAGACAGGGGAGTAATACGGCTCCAGGTCAGGCTTCCCGCGCTCACCGCGTAGGCGTACAGCGGCTCATCAATGACGGTCACGCTCTGCGCTCGCAGGTAGCAGTCCAGTAGCGCGCACTCATCTTCAGCGCGTTCAATCTGCGGGTATCGAACACCTTCAAATAGTTCACGGCGAATAATCTTATCCCAGGCGTAAGGAGACAGCTGGTCCTTGAGCAGGGCGAATGCCGCTTCCTGGCCGGTCAGCGTGCCGGGGGTGCCCTTGAGGCGCTGGGTGGTCGAACCGTCGGTCGCCACCATGTTGTGGGCGCAATTGACCACCTGCGCGCCGGTACGCTCCGCGTGGTAGTGAAGGCGCTCCAGGAAGGTGGGGTAGAGAGCATCGTCAGAATCGGGGAAAGTCACCCATTTACCACGTGCGTGGTCGAGACCCTGGTTACGCATCGCGGACAAGCCCTGATTCTCGGGGTTATTGAACACGCGCACGCGCTCATCCGGGTTCTGCTGCAGATACTCTGCAATCAGTTGCGCCGAATGATCCGGGGAGCCGTCAATCATGACCAGAAGCTCAAAATTGGGGTCGGTCTGCGCCAGCACCGACTCAATCGCCGCAATGACGGTGGAGGCGGTGTTGTAGACCGGCATGATAACGCTAGTGCGGGGGACAGAAGTCATCAAGAGCTAAGACCTTTTGAAAGAACGATAAGAGAACGAGTATTACATTCCGTAGGTGCGTTTAATATAGGCCCGATAAATGGGGTAATAGATTGCGGGTAGGTACTTGAAGAGTGCTCCCGCAATCCCAAAAACAGACCCGGAGGAAATCGCCAAATACAGGGTGCGGGGCGTGATTTCTTGACGGCATTGACGTAGGAATTCCTGACCGTCTGAAGGGTTCTGACGTAGAACGCTATTGCCGCTATTGACAAAATTAATGATGCGCGAAATCGCGAGGGCGGACTGGACCTTCCTACTAACGTGGGGGAAGCCCACCGTTGCATCCACGTAATCCATGAAGGCGACTAAATCTTCGAAGGGAGGAGTTGAACCCCAAGTGATAGATTCGGGGTTCACAGAGTAGAGGTTGAGGGAATCGGGGATAACCTTCAATGCGCGGGCTACGGTACAGGCTGCAATGCTGTATCCGGCGTCTTCCACTCGGTTAAAGAGAGGAAATTGGATGTCTTTGATAGGGGCACGACGAAAAATTTTGTCCCATGCAAAGGGCGCGATGCGGCTGCTAAGAACCCGTGCTAGCGCGTCATCACCGCTAAAGGTGCCTACCTCGCCCATGAGACGGTACTGGGTTGATCCGTCAGGGTAGTAGATGTCGTGGGCACAACCGACGACATCGACATCGTCGGTAGCTGCAGCGTGCATGACTTCTAGGAAATTGGGCTTGTAGGCATCGTCAGAGTCGAGGTATGCAAGCCATTCGCCGGTCGCATGGCTAATTCCAACGTTGCGTGCACCAGCCAGCCCAAGATTTTTTTCATTAAGGTGGTACGAGATGCGTGGGTCCTGGAGTTTCTGGAGATACTCCTGAATTACACGGTGAGAATCATCTGGGCTTTGATCGTTGATGATGATGAGTTCAAAATCCGGGTCGGTTTGAGAGAGTACGGAGTCGATAGCCCGAACTACAGTGTTTGCGGTGTTGTAGACCGGCATGATAATGCTGGTGCGGGGTGACGGCATAGTACCTCTTCGAAATGCGGCGGATGGAACTACATACAGGTACATCATACGGTGGGGGTGGTGGGTAATCGAAATATGTTCCACCACCCCCACGATATATGACGGACCTACTGGTGGGGAGGAATATGCGTAGTATTGTGGGGCTTGCGAGTATGGTCGGTGTTAGCCCAAGCCATCCACAAACCCCAGAGGGCTATCGCGAGACCAGCCCACACACTTGCCTGCTCCTGCGTAAGGATTCCGTATGTCTGCAGGACGGCAGTGGTAGCCGGAATAACCGCGTATAGTTGCTTACGCCATCCTGGACGGTGTCTAAGCATGGCGCTTTGACTTTGCGAGCTTCTCGATATCTTCAATACGCTTAGCAATGAGAATCATCTGATGATCGAACCATTCCACAACGGTTCGAGTGTTGACAGTAGCGTTGCCAAATTTAGCAACCGCAAGATTACCTTCTCGAACAAAAGGCTCGTTGTACACATCGGTTAGGGCTCGATGCGCTGCGCGGTAGGCGGATGCTTCAGAAATAGGTGCCATGATAATCTCCTTGGCGGTTGGGCGGCTATGATGGCCGCGGTTTAACAGAAAACCCCGCCAGGATAAACCCGACGGGGTGAACTACAGCAGTGAAATAACAGCTTCATGCGGTAGTTTTATCTGCCCGGGAAAATGGTGTAATCCTATTGGATTGGTTACCTATGTTCACAGGCAGAAGCTTAATAGTGGACGATATTAGTCCTGGCTATGAAGTAGCAGGGCTAAGACCTTCATGCCTTCTAGCCCTTCCCACGTAGCAGAGCAAGAACGACAAGATGCTCGTTCAGTGGTGTAATACAGTGCAGATTGGCGTATTGATGTTGAACCGTCGCAGCTTGTTTTCATGACTTCCTGCTCCCCGCAGTTAGGACAAAATCCCTGCAAATCATGACTGGGATGGCGCAACGCGACGATGGCCCGAATCCAACTGGTCGTCGTTGCTAACGCCTCATCATGAAGCTCCTGATGTAGGTGATTGCGAATCCACGCAGAAACCTGATTTTTCAGCGGCGCACCTGGGAATGAGGGCATAACAACGGAACGAATAGACTCTTGAACTTCTAACGCATTAGCAGAAATAGGTATGCGACATCCAAAGCGGCTGGCGCTAGATGCTCCTCCGGTACGTGAACCACCGGCTACATAATCTGCCAGCTCATCCAATAATGCCTGATGGCGTGGAATGCGGAACTTTGTGCGATGTAGACACTGACGGTCTGCGTCCTTCACTGGTGTGCCCACAGTTAGAGCGATTAGATGCTGCTGCAGTTGCTCGCCAGACGAAATGGTAGCCATATGATGTAGCCTCTCTGCTAAATGAGTGAATTATTGATATCCGCTACAGTGCGGAAGGTGCGTGAACCATAGTGTTGGCTCTACAAAGAGTTGCCCTGCTTCTGCTTCTTGGCAGCGAAGTTGAAGCACGGGACAGACGCTTTCTCCGTGCGTGTAGGAATGATGCTAAACCAGCATCATGAACGGCCCATTCATCCTGTCCGTTCTTCTTGCCGATTGGAGCTTCAGTATCCTGGTGCGCATTCTGTCGCTTCAGTTGCCGGTAGTGCTTGCGGCATAAGGGGTGTCCGGCATGTCGAGAATCCGCATCTATTGGTTTCTCGCAACGAGTGCAATGAGAAAGCGCAAGAAAAAGAACCGGATTTGCTCGCGAAGGGTAAATTCGCTGCTTTGAAGTTCGTCGAGCGCGGGGGTTGACAGGAAGATAGACCCGCGGTGAATCAAGAGGTACGGTACCCTCTGGCGCGTGGATACATGCACGGCAGATGGAATAGATGGGATTCCACTGATTCTCTATCACGAGCGGTTGCCCGTAGTTCTCCGAGCGTACGCTACTTGCCGGTAGAGAGAGACCTGCTGTACGCCAACACCGGGGGCATATTGAACGCCCCTGCATTAGATAGGGACTATCGTGGGTCTGTATAGCACGGCGCCGCGCCTGGCAGGTGCGGCAGTCCTCTCTATAGGAACTGGTTGGCTCCCTGCACCCTGCGCAGGGACGGGGTAGGTGTTTCATGGTTTCTCCTGAATACTATGCCTAGTCAAAAGAGTAAACAGATACTTTTCAATGTTCTAAATCGCCCTTTAATATTTAGGTTAGGGGGGGGGGTGTACTTGAAGGTAGATGAGGCTATTTAATTCGTAAATCAACCTATATTGGTTTATTTATCGATAAATATTCATTAGGTGAAATTTTGTGATTTATTGAATGCGTTATATTTAAAGTTTTATGGGTGTTTGGGGCAGGGCCTAGAGACCCTCCCCCAAACACCCTGATGGTTATCTCTTTGGTTTCAGTAGATAAATCTAACTAGAGCGCACGCACAGCTTTTTCTGCATCATCGAGACGCTGCTGAAGGTACAACATGGAGTTGTCGAACCAGTGAATCACGGCGCGCAGGCCAGTGAGGCGGTTGCCGAATGCCTTTTCTGCGAGCTCTCCCTTGCGGATGAAACCTTCATCATAGATTGCATTCATCGCATTCTTAGCTGCGCGATAGATAACCTCTTCTTCGTTCACTTCTGCAGGGGGACGATAAATCGTGATTGCAGGAGAACCGTTATACACCCAAATCGTGTCGTGCGGATTGATGGAAATGCCATTGTGGCCAGCGTTGCAATGGATAATCGTGTCGTGGTCATCATAGAAAATGCCGGTGTGACCAGCTGCGCCGTTGGTGTATCCACGGCGACCCCAAATAAACACGTCGCCACGTCGTGCCGGGTAATTACCCGATGCATCCGGTCGAACCTGAGTCCAGCCGTTACTCTCCAAATCGTGGAAAAGCGTTTCGGTATTACCGATGGCAATATTCTGCGGGAGCAGGCCAGCATCTCGCAGTGCAAAGTAAACCGCAGATGAGCAGTCATAAGAATGCGGGCCAGTTCGATAATTCATCGAATAGGTCACCTTGCCCTTACGCTGCTCCATCCATGCAATCGCCTGATCAATCTTGGACATAACAAAATCCTTTCGGAAAGGCAGTAGCCCCGCACTATGAACCTCCCGGGAAGTCCATAGTTCGGGGCTACCGCAAATGAATTGGACACTAAAAACGCCGACCAGCTTTATCTTGGTCGGCGTGACTGCTCGGTAGGCACACTCCTGCCGAGGTGATATTCACTTTACGTGGGTTGGAGTGCGAAAGTCCTGTCGCGCATTTTTGAAATTACAAATTTCTTTATCGCTTATGAACTGACTGGGGTTGGAGCTGGAGGTGTCCGTCCGCTATTACTACTTCAAACCCTGGGAACTTAGGTTAACCTATGGAAAACGGGCGGTGCGCTCCCTACACTGGAAGGGCACATTGACAGACCGCGCGGGCCGCCCACACCGCGGCCCCGCCCCTCCCAATGGGTACACCACCGAAGGAGCCACCCATGAGCCGACGCACCGACGCGCCCGCCCGATCACCACGACGAGCCGCCCTCGCCAGCTGGATAGGCTCCGCCCTCGAATACTACGACTTCGCCGTCTACGGCACCGCCGCCGCAATCGTGCTCAACCGCATCTTCTTCCCCGAAGACACCCCCGCCATTGGCATCCTCAAGTCCATGGTGGTTGTGGGCGTCGCATACGTTGTGCGACCCTTCGGCGCCATGATCGTTGGCCCCCTCGGCGACCGCTACGGCCGCCGGTTCGTCCTCATGCTCACGCTCTTCCTGATGGGCTTTGCCACCTTCGCAATCGGTTGCCTACCAACCTACAGCGAGGCGGGCATTCTCGCCCCCACCCTGCTAGTAGCCTGCCGTATGCTTCAGGGCCTCTCCGCCGCCGGCGAGCAGGCAAGCTCCATCTCCATCTCCCTGGAGCACGCCAACGAGCATCAGCGCGCCTTCACCACCAGCTGGACCCTGCAAGGCACCCAGTTCGGCTCGCTACTGGCAACCGCCGTGTTCATTCCCTTCGCCGCCCTGCCGGACGAGCACCTGCTCACCTGGGGCTGGCGCGTACCCTTCTGGCTCTCCGCCTTCGTGGTGGTGACCGCCTGGCTGATTCGCCGCACCCTCTCCGAGCCGCCCGCCTACCTGCAGCGTGAAAAGCTCACCGAATCCCCGCTCATGCTGGTCTTCAAACACCACAAGCGTGCCGTGCTCACCATCGCCGTGTGCGCCATGGTCAACACCGTGAACATGGTCTTCACGACCTTCGCGCTCTCCTTCGCGACCAAGGGTTACGGCCTTGACCGTAGCACCATGCTGCTGGTGCCGGTCGCCTCCAATACCCTCGGTCTGATTGCGATTCCGCTTGCCGCCATGCTTGCCGACCGGATTGGTCGTAAGCCCGTGTTTATTACCGGTGCGGTTGCTTCTTCCCTGGTGATGTTCCCATACCTCGGCGCGATTGCCGAGGGCAACTGGGTGGGTATCTTCGCCTACGGTGTGCTCATGCACGGTGCGCTCTACTCCATGGCGAACGGCGTGTGGCCCGCCTTCTACGCGGAGATGTTCCCGACCCGTGTGCGCGTGACCGGTCTGGCGCTGGGTACCCAGATTGGCTTCGCAATTTCTGGAGGCGTCGCACCCGCCGTGGCGACCAGCCTCGCCGGTGCCGACCTGCACAATGCGGTGATGCCCGCCGTGTTCACGGTCGCCATGTGCGTGCTCGTGGCGTTGGGTGCACTGACGGCTCGTGAAGGTTACAAGAAGTCCCTTGCGGAACTGGAAGCATAGCCCGCACAATATATTCCGTATATAGAATAAATACAGGTGGGGCTGGATAGATAGCTATCCAGCCCCACCTATATTTGGTTCTCTGCGTTTGGTTCTCTAAACCCCCTGCTGTGCCGCAATCAGCGCCTCAAAATGCGCCGCCATGCGCTCAGCATTCGGTTCCAGTCCGGTGAAGAGGCGGAACGCATCCACCGCCTGACCCACCGCCATATAGCCGCCTGTCAGCACCTCGCACCCGGCGGCACGCGCCGCGCGCACCAGCTGCGTCTCTTGCGGCAGGTAGATGACGTCCGCAACCCACAGGCCCTCACGCAACACCTCGGCGCGCAGTGCCGACTCACTCAACGGCATACCCGGATGCACGTGCATACCCACCGGGGTTGCGTTCACCAAACCCTGAGCTTCCAGTAGAGCTTCAATGTGGCGCTCATTGTCGCTCAGCACCTCGATCCGGGTCTGCGGGAAGAGCCCGCCCAGCTGCTCCGCAAGCCCCTGAGCCTTCGCCGCGTCACGCTCGAAGAGGCTCAGGCGGCGCACTCCCAGACGGCACAGCGCGTACGCCGTGGCGCTACCGGCACCGCCGGCACCCAACTGCACCACGTGCTCCAGGCGCGCCGGATCCTGAGCCACCTGCGGCAGGCCACGCTTCAGACCCGCAATGAACCCCGAGTAGTCCGTGTTGTCGCCGTAGAAGCTGCCGTCCTCGCGAATCACCACGCAATTGACCGCGCCCAGGGCGCGTGCCGCATCCGAAAGCTCGTGCAGGTGCTCCATGACCGACTGCTTGCACGGGTGCGTGATGTTGAACGTGTTAAAGCCGAGCAGTGCCGCCGCATCCAGCAGCGCCGGGGCGGAGGCGCCGTCCAGGTTCAGGGCGTCCAGGTCGACGGGGCGGTACAGGTAACGCACCCCGTGCGCGTCCGCCTCCGCCTCATGCATGGGAGGGGTGAGTGAGGAGGTGATGCCGTCACCAATGAGGCCCACCAGGAAAGATTCAGTACGCAAACTCATAATCCCACTCTAAACGTCCGCTCTTCGAGACGGAACCCTGATGCTCCACTAATCCATAAGTTACTGCGCGTCTTTGAACCGGTACCAAATATGTGCTGGAGTTGGGGGGAAGAGAAAAATAATTTATACCCCTAAGAGCGCAATATGTCTGACTTAAACTTCTCAAAGGTATAAGCTTGGTATAACTAGTTGCGCGCTGGAGCGCGCACGTGAGACTACACAGACACCGTCACAGTGAAGTGATACCGATATTCGGAGGATAGATTGTCAATGACTGACAAGGCTATGGCACACTTCGCTGGCGCCGATGAATGGGTCGAGCAGTATTTCCTGAACAGCCCCGAAGACGAGCGTGAAGAATTCACCCCGGCAGAGTTAGAGGATTTGGCTCGCACCCACCGTGCGCTAGCTCGAATCCGCGTGCCCAAGACCCCCGTTGTTGCTGCCCGCAACGATGAATACAACACCACCCTGTACGTCGCAACCGACGACATGCCGCATATTGTCAGCTCTCTGACCGCATGCCTCGCAACGCACTTTGGTGGTTTCGTTACCATTCTTCACCCCACCTTCCTCGTAGAACGTGACCCGGAAGGTGCCATCCTGAGCCTGCGCGGCACCGGCATGCGCGGCAACCTCGCCAGCGGTGATACCGCGACCCTTGGCGTGCCCTCCCTGAAGCTCAGTGAGAACGCCCCCGAGGGCACCACGGTCGCTATTGAATCCTGGATTGCAGTCCGCCTGACCCGCTACCTCACTGAGGAAGATCAGCGCCGCTGCGAGAAGGAAATTGAGCGCGTCCTCGCTGACGTGCGTGCCTGCCACACCGACCTGGATGCCATGGTCACCCGCGTTTTCGACATGGCTCAGGCAATGTACGATCTGCGCGGCGCCACCCTGGGTCACGGCGAGGAATCCTATGCCGCTAACCCGCGCGGTGTGGAGCCTGCCTCCCGTGTGGAGGTGGCACAGGACTTCCTGCGCTGGCTGACTCGCGGCAACTTCGTGTTCATGGGTGTTAAGGAGCGCGTGCTGGATGGTACCTCCGGCGCTATTTCCCTGGTGGACCGCCCCGGTTCGGCGCTCGGTATTCTGCGTACCACGGAGGGCAAGAGCCGTATCCCTCTTTCGGGTGAGACTCTGGAACGCGCCCTGTTCCCGCGCCCCCTGTACATCACGAAGGCAAACTCTCGCTCCACGGTCGCCCGCAACGACTACCTGGACTACATTGGTGTGCGCCGCTTTGACCTGAACGGTCGCGTGATTGGTGAGTACGTCATTCTGGGTCTGTTTACCCGCCAGGCGTACTCCCTGCCCGCCATTGAGACTCCGCTGGTGCGTGAGCGTATCGCCATGGTGCGCCGCCGCCTCGGCTACCACCCCGGTTCTTACTCTGACAAGGCGCTTCTGGGTGCCCTGGAAGACTACCCGCGCCTGGAACTGCTCCACGCCTCCGCTAATGACCTAACCGGAACTTTCGGCGGCATTATGGGTCTGGAGGAGCGCCGCAAGACCCGTCTGTTCCTGCGCGCAGACCAGTTCAACAGGTTTATTTCCGCCGTGGTGTACCTGCCCCGGGACCGTTACAACACGAACGTGTGTGCGCGAATCCAGCGGGTGTTCCACCAGGAATTTGATTTTAGTGCCATCGACCATGAGGTGTACCTGTCCTCCTCATCGTTGGCGCGTCTATTCTTCCGTATTCGGCTCACCAACCCCAATGATGTGCCGAAGACGGATCATCAAGCTCTCGAAAAGCGACTGCAAGAAGCCGCCCGCTCCTGGGTGGAAGCAACCGCAGCTGCTATTGAGGCATGGAAACCCGGAGCGGCAGGCCGCCGACTCGCATCAGCCTGGGCAGATGCGACGAGTGCAGCCTACCGAGCCGATTACACAGTAGAACAAGCAATCGAGGATATCGTGATTCTTGAATCTCTCTCGGGCCAGAAGCCCGCCGCAATCAAGGTTGAAGCCGGCGAAGCCAACACTACCCGACTGAAGACCTACCTGTCCGCACCTCACACCCTCACCGAGCTGCTGCCGGTTATGCAGAATATGGGCCTGGTCGTTGTTGATCAGAAGCCCTACGAGTTCAAGCCTGAGGACGGCGAAGACTACGGCTACCTCTACGACTTTGGGGTTCAGTTCCCCGAAGGCGTGGACGCAAACGCTGTGGCTTCCCTGTACGAGGATGCACTGAACGCCTACCTGCTCGGTAAGCGCGAGTCCGACACCCTGGACCGCCTGATTCTGGCTGAGGGCCTGACCTGGCAGGAAGTACGTCTGTTCCGTGCCCTGAACCACTACCTGATTCAGCTGGGCCTGGGCTACACTCCGTCCTTCATGTCGAACACCCTGCTCGCTAACCCGGCTATCACCAAGCACCTGGTCGAGTTCTTCGAGGTCAGCTTCGACCCGAACAACGGTCTCAACGATGAGCAGCGCAACGCACGCCGCGAGGAAATCGAAGCAGCCCTGGTTGAGGAACTGAACCAGATCCCCACCCTGGACGCTGACCGCTACCTGCGCTCCCTCGGCAAGGTGATCCGCGCTATCCTGCGCACCAACGCATACCTGGCTGACCGCCCCGCACTCGCATTCAAGGTGGCACCGCAGGAGATTGACTTCGCACCCCTGCCCCGCCCCAAGTTCGAGATTTTCGTCTACTCCCCGCGCGTTGAGGGTGTTCACCTGCGCTTCGGTAGCGTCGCACGTGGTGGCCTGCGCTGGTCCGACCGCCGTGACGACTTCCGCACCGAGGTTCTGGGCCTGGTCAAGGCACAGATGGTGAAGAACGCTGTCATTATCCCCACCGGCGCGAAGGGTGGCTTCTACCCCAAGCAGCTGCCCGACCCCGCAGTGGATCGCGATGCATGGATCACCGAGGGCCGCGAGTCCTACAAGGTCTTCATCGGCTCCCTGCTGGACGTCACCGACAACCTCGCAGTTGGCAATGACGGCTCCGAGACTGTTGTCCGCCCCGAGGGTGTTGTAGCACGCGACGCTGACGACTACTACCTGGTGGTCGCAGCGGATAAGGGCACCGCAGCATTCTCTGACACCGCAAACGCAATCAGCCTGGAGCGCGGCTTCTGGCTGGGCGACGCCTTCGCATCCGGCGGCTCCGTCGGCTACGACCACAAGGCAATGGGCATCACCGCACGCGGTGCTTGGGAGTCCGTCAAGCGTCACTTCGCTGAGCTCGGCCACGACGCTCAGACCGAGGAGTTCACCGCAGTCGGCATTGGCGACATGTCCGGTGACGTGTTCGGTAACGGTCTGCTCCGCTCCAAGGCAACCCGCCTGGTCGCAGCATTCGACCACCGCGACATCTTCCTGGACCCGAACCCCAACGCGGCAGTGTCCTTCGACGAGCGTCAGCGCCTGTACGATCTGCCCCGTTCCTCGTGGCAGGACTACAACCGCGACCTGATTTCCGCCGGTGGCGGCGTGTACTCTCGCGGTCTGAAGTCCATTGAGATCACCCCCGAGGTGCGCGAGGTACTGGGCCTGGACGAGTCCGTCACCGAGCTGGCACCGACCGAGCTGATTTCTGCCATCCTCAAGGCACCGGTCGACCTGATCTACAACGGCGGTATCGGTACCTACGTGAAGGCTTCCACCGAGACCAACGCACAGGTGGGCGACAAGGCTAACGACGCACTGCGCGTCGACGGCAAGGACCTGCGCGCCAAGATCGTTGGCGAGGGCGGTAACCTCGGCTTCACCCAGCTGGGTCGTATTGAGGCTGCACGCAACGGTGTCATCCTCAACACCGACGCAATCGACAACTCCGCAGGTGTGGAAACCAGTGACCGCGAGGTCAACATCAAGATTCTGGTGGACCGCCTCGTGGCACACGGCGAACTGCCCGTTGAAGAGCGTGCTTCCTTCATCGAGTCCCTGCAGGACGAGGTGGGCGGCAAGGTTCTCGAGACCAACGTTGAGCAGAATGTGCTGCTGCAGGGTGAGTTCCACGGTTCCTTCCTGGGCATCAACCTGTACAAGCGCCTCATGCGCGACCTGGAAGAGCACGCCGGCCTGAACCGCGCCGTCGAGTTCCTGCCCACCGACGAGGAGCTGGATGCACGCCTGGAGAACACCGGCGATCGTCTGACCCGCCCCGAGCTGTCCGTCCTGGCTGCGTACGTGAAGATTTACCTTACTCACGCACTGGAGCAGACCGACTTCGCGGACGACCCCTACCTGGAAGGCGTTCTGCGCAGCTACTTCCCGGCAGCACTGGTCGAGCGCTTCGGTCAGCACCTGGATTCGCACCCGCTGCGTAAGGAAATCATCTGCACCCGCGTCGCTAACGAGCTGGTCAACATCGGCGGTATCACCTTCGCATACCGCGTGATGGAGGAGTTCAACGTCGGTATCGATTCCGTCGCACGCGCCTTCATCGTCGCTCGCGAGCTCTTCGAGCTGGGCACCGCAGCTAAGCTGCACCGCGAACTGCCCCCGAAGACCCCGCTGGATGCATGGTTCACCGTCCTGCGCGACAACCAGCGTGTTCTGGACCGTGCAGTCCGCTGGTTCATCACCGAGCGTGGCGTGGTCGCTGGCACCAGCATCTCTGAGTTGCTGGAGACCTTCGGTTCCGTCGTCGAGATGCGCCGTAACCTGCCCGAGTACCTCTCCGGCATCTCCCGCGACCGTGTTCGTGCAAAGCGCGACGCAGGCGAGGCATGGGGCCTGCCCGAGGAACTCATCGTCATCTGGATTCGCGGCTTCGAGGGCTACGCCCTGCTGGACGTTATCCGTGCGGCACGCGACCACGACTTCGAGGCAACCTCGCTGGCACCGGTCTACTTCGCAACCTACAACCGCTTCAAGGTGGACGAGCTGCTCGGCCTCATCTCCGACCTGCCTCGCAACGACCGCTGGGAGATCCTGGCACGTCAGGCACTGCGCGGCAGCCTCTACGAGACCGCAGCAGAGCTGGCACTGTCCGTGGCAGAGGGCGCCAAGGGCGACTTCTCCACTGTGGAAGGTGCACAGCAGGCTCTGGACACCTGGGTTGAGGAGCACCCGACCCGCGTCGGCAACATCGACCGCGTCCTGAAGGAGATCCGCGAAGCTGCTCCCGATGCATCCGGTCACCCGCGCCTGGCTGTAGTGTCTGTGGCACTGCGTACTCTCTCGAGCGCATCCTAATCAGCTAAGACCCTTACGGGTCGCTGCATAAAGCATCCCGGTTCTCTCCAATCGGAGGGGCCGGGATGCTTTTGCACAGGGGGAGTTTGTACAGGGGGAGGGATACCGCAAAATCTATGCAGAAAACCCCTCTGACAAGGAACGATACGTTTTTACACTAAATATAGTGTGGAAATGTGTCCTAAATTCCTTCAAATATCAAGTAGAGGGTTAAGGAAACCAAAGGTTTTAGTTAATATATGCCGTATATTGATTCACGGCGGCATCAGCGCAAGCCATGGGGACCTGGCACTTCTCGGCATGACGAATCCCCACCCTGCGGCACGTGAGGCGGTGCTACCGATCAAAAACACACTGCCCCTAATCTTTACGATTATCGACTGAAAGTCTGCAAGATTGTCTACCAACCACGGTACTGAGGAAAAAAGCAACAGCGCCTGGCGCCTCCTCATTAACTTTCTGCTTTACGTCTCTCCGGTCGCACTGCTGACCACCGTCTTCCCCATCGTCACCCCGACCATTAACCGGTACAACCTCGACGGTGTCCCCCTGATCCAGGTGATCCTGGCAGCGTCCATTACCGTTCCCTGGCTCAGCCAGGCGGCCTGCCTGCCCCTGTACCGTGGTATCCAGATGGAGCACAAGAAGATTGCGGACGCCCGCCAGGGCCTGCGTATTCACGCTGAAACCCTTGAGCACCAGCTCAAGCGCGCCGAAGCACGCGCTGTACGCGCACGCATGTCCGAACCGCAGTTCCAGGACATTACCGACCTGACCGCATTCACCCGCAACTGGCTTTACCTCTTCTTCATGACCATGCCGTTGGTACTGCTCTTTGCTGTACCGGTCGCCCTCGTCCTGCACTGGACCCCGACTGCATTCGGCGCGTTCTTTGTCCTGGGCGTTCTCAACATTGCGTTCGCGCAGCTGCTGGTCATCCCGAACCTCGCGAAGAACCGCATCATCTGGTTCATCGCGTGGCTTGGCTACACTCTTGCCCTGCTCTTCTTCCCGAAAGAATGGTTCCTGCCGCCGCTGGTTGGTTCGCTCATCCTGCTGGTGAGCCTCGGTAAGGACCTGGTACACCTGCTGCACTTCGCGCGCATCCCGCTCAAGGACATTGCGCTCGACGCCCTGCGCGGCTTCTTCACCGGCTCCATCATCTGGGCCGATAAGTACATGCTCTTCCTGGTCACCGGCGGCGAAATCAACGTCGTGGCGATCTACCTGAGCCTGATTCCCTGCGTTATCGCCTACAACTACTTCTTCGTGGTGGAGGCAGACCGCGTCAACGCAAGCATCCAGCACCTGTGGACCATCTTCGACCGCCTGCCCTACAAGGGTGTTCAGGAGGAGTCTTCCAAGGCTCTGGGTGCTTCTAACCGCGCGATCCGCAACTCCCTGCTGATTTACATCGCCAGCGCCATTGTTACCGGCATCCTGATGTACATCTTCCTGCCGCAGTCCTACCCGCTGGCGCTCTCCGGCCTGGTCGTCGCGTTCCTCTTCGTTGCAGTGGCACTGCTGATCTACCAGATCGAGTACATGACCATGTACGTCACCGTGCAGCTGCTCTCCGCGGCGCACCTGGTGCTGCTCTTCATCTCCTTCATGATTCTGCCCAACGAGACCGGCTACCTGCCCATCATCGTGGGCGAGGTAGTGCTCACCTTCGCCTGCTACCGCGTCTACCGTCAGGCGTGGGCAGCACCCGAGTACTCCCTCTTCTGGCGTCGAGCCCTCGCCTGGTAAGAACCGCACGGTCCGCGAAAGATACATACGACAATGACTGAACAGATGTACCGAAACCACTACGCGCCGCTGCAGCTTCCGGCTCCCGGCCCCCACTACAGCGACCCCGAATACCCGGACGTTGACGTCGCCATCATCATGGAATCCACCTACCCTTACCTCAAGGGTGGCGTGTCCGCGGTGGTGCACGATATCGTCTGCGAAAACCCGGATCTGACCTACGGCATTATTCACATCGCCTGGGATAAGAACTCCCCCCACGAAGACCTCTACGGCATGCCTGAGAACGTCAAGTGGGTCAAGGTGCTGTACCTGAGCCTGGAAGTCAACCGCGATGCCTTCGCGGAAGCCTGCGACCCCTCCGCACTGCGCATGAGCTTTGCGGAGCGTCAGGCGCTCACCCAGCGCCTCATGGACGGTTTCAGCGCCCTCATTGCCGGCGACGTAAACCCCCTCTGGAAGCTCTACGACGAGGGCATCAACCCCGCGACCCGCAGCTACAACCTCTTCGGCCTCTTCGGAACCCGCGAGTTCATGCAGGCGATTGCGGGCCTGGGCTTCTTATCCGAGGTGCCCTTCGGCGAGCTCTTCTGGAAGGTGCGCGACTTCGTCTCCATCCTCTTTGCGCTCCTGCACGAGCGGATGCCGCACGCCCGCGTCTACCACGCCCACACCACCGGCTACGCGTCTCTCATCGCCGCCGCAGCCGCACGTGACCACGGCACCAGCTTCCTGCTGACCGAGCACAACCTCTACATTCGCGACACCGTGAACACCAAGCTCGAACGCAACATGGCGAAGCCCGTCACCACCGACTACGCCTTCCTCAACGAGGAGCGTGAGCACCCCGGCCTGGGCCCGGTCACCCTCGACGAGCGTGCCTGGTGTGTCTGGTTCGTCGAAATGGGACGCTTCTGCTACCCCAGCGCCGACATGGCAACCTACCTGTACCCCAAGGCTCTGGAAGAGGCACGCGGTATTGGCGCGCCCATCGACCAGATGAACGAGGGCGAGAAGGACCGCGCGATCATCCTGCCCAACGGTATGCTCATCGAGTCCGTGGCGGAAGCCTACTACGCCCGCCAGGCGGCGCGTGCCCGCATCCTCGCTGAGGGTCGCGGCCACGTGTGGCGCTTCGTGTTCATTGCCCGCGTGGTGCCCATTAAGGGCCTGACCGACCTGATTCGCTCCCTCGCGGTGCTGCGTGATCAGGGTCTGGTGAACTTCCACCTGGACGTGCTCGGCCCCAAAGACCACCTGCCCGAGTACTACGAGCTGTGCCTGCGCACCATCGAAGAGCTCAACATGGGCGAGTACATCACTTTCCACGGTACCGTGAACGTGCGTGCGATGCTCGACCGCTTCGACCTGCTGCTCATGCCCAGCTACAATGAGGGTCAGCCGATTGTGGCGCTCGAGGCGATGGCTGCGTCCATCCCGCTGGTCAGCACCGACGTGGGCGGTATGTCCCAGCTCATCGACGATGTGCTGGTCGCCCCCGACGGCCACGAAATCGGTAACTGCGGTATCTTGACCATCCCCGGCGATATTCACGGCTTCGCGGCGGTGTTGCGCACCCTCATGGAGGAGCCCAGCATCTACGAACGCTACTGTGTGAACGCCTACGACCGTATCGTCAGCTTCTTCCAGCTGCGACTGGTCATGGACCGCTACAACACGATTTACCGCGAGCTGGGCAAGCTACCCCCTCGCGCCCCCGAATTCGACCCGGAGTACGGTGGCGAATAAACTCACCCGTTGAGCGACCGCAAGGCTGCGATTACCGGCACGGATGAGAATTTCCTCTACGGTTTGGCGGGTTTCTGGGTGTTCGGTGGAGGCGCCTTCACCGGTATCAGCGCAACCCACCACGATGCCTACGACGAGATCCCGCACGCCCCGGAGCTCTCCTATGACCTGGGGGATCCGGTCGGCGGTATTATCGCTCAGCAGACCGCTCAGACTCGTGCCTTTACGGGCGGTTGGGCTGCTCTGAACACCGGCTCGAAGGATGTGACCGTGAAGGCTCCCTCCGGTCTGGTGGATGCGGCGAACCGACCGGTGCCCTCGAGCTTCACGCTGCGGGCGCATCAGGGTGTGGTGTACCGCCGTAAGGCGTAATTGACCGCTTATCTGCGTATATAACCTCATAAACAAAACCCACCGGCAATATAGCCAAATGGCTATATGTACCGGTGGGTTTGTTATATGTGTGCTAGATGAGCTGGGGTAGCTTACTTAGCGGGGTAGGAGGGGACGTCGTAGCCGCCCATACGCTCCAGAACGCGAATCACCTGGCAGGAGTAACCGAACTCGTTGTCGTACCAGACGTAGACAATTGCGGAGTCATCGGTCACCACGGTAGCCAGCGAGTCCACAACACCTGCGGTGCGGGAACCCACGAAGTCGGTGGAAACAGCCTCGGGGGAATCCGAGTAGCCCACCTGGCGGCGCAGCTCGCCGTCGATGGATTCGCGGCGGAACAGCTCGTTCAGCTCCTCAGCGGAACCTGCGGGCTTGGTCAGCTTCACGTTCAGGATTGCCATGGAGACGTCCGGGGTGGGAACGCGGATAGCGTTACCGGTCAGCTTGCCTTCCAGCTGCGGCAGAGCCTTCGAAACAGCCTTTGCAGCACCGGTCTCGGTGATGACCATGTTCAGCACAGCGGAGCGACCGCGGCGGTCACCCTTGTGGAAGTTGTCGATCAGGTTCTGGTCGTTGGTGAACGCGTGAACGGTCTCAACGTGGCCGCGCTCAACACCGTATGCGTCATCCAGAACCTTCAGTGCCGGAGTAATCGCGTTGGTGGTGCAGGATGCAGCAGAAACGATCTTGTCCTCATCGGTGATGACGTTGTCGTTCACACCGAACACGATGTTCTTCATGTCGCCCTTACCGGGAGCGGTCAGCAGAACACGAGAAATGCCGGGGCGGCTCAGGTGCTGCTCAAGGCCCGGAACGTCGCGCCAGCGGCCGGTGTTGTCCACCAGCAGAGCGTCGTTGATGCCGTACTCGGTGTAGTCAACGGTGGTCGGGTCAGAGGAGTAAATGAAGCGAACCGGAACACCGTTAGCGATGATGGTGCTGTTCTCTTCGTCTACCTCAATAACGCCCTTGAAGGGGCCGTGAACCGAGTCGCGTTCCAGCAGGGATGCGCGCTTGACCAGGTCCTGATCACCGTTCTTACGAACCACAACAGCGCGCAGGTTCAGGCCAGAACCCAGCGGCGAGGAGGAACGCTCCAGCAGAATACGAGCCAGCAGGCGACCAATACGACCGAAGCCGTACAGCACAACGTCCTGCTCCTTGGGCTGGTCACCCTGGTGGTTCACGGAGGAACCCAGCTGCTCGGGCAGCCACATGGACAGCTCGGGGGAGCCAGCCTCGCGGTGTGCCTTGTGCAGAGCAGCAATGTTGATCGAGCATGCGCCCAGGTTCAGCTCAGCCAGAGCACGAACCAGCTCCAGGGAGTGTGCGGGGTTCAGAGGTGCACCATCAATCTGGGATACAAAATCGTGCAGCTTCAGCAGCTCAATGACAGACTTGTTGACCAGGCTGCGGCCGTGAATGCTCAGCACCACACCGTTCTCGCGGTGCAGCTTACCGATGAGGGGGATCAGCTCCTCTGCGGTAGCCTCACGGTTAACCCAGGTAGCGGTTGCAGTCGTCACGTATGACCTTCTTCCTAACTTCGTCGTTGGAGGGTAGGCGCGACGGTGCTGTCGCGTCAATACCGTGCCGGGCGTTGAAGATCCGGCGTCGGTTTAAGTCTAACCCGTGTGGACCTCTCCAGAGCCTCAAAATTAGTGATATTGGGGCTAAAAGTCAGAAGAGGTAGAAGGTAGTTTGGGAACCCACACGGCAAGCCAACATAAGCCCTCAAAAGGGAAAGTAAAACCACTTTAAATACCCACAAAAACGCACGTCATGACGCGGAAAACATGAGTAGAATTGAAACCATGTTGACTGTAATCGGTGAAGCACTCGTAGACGTCGTCCACCAGCACGACGGAGAAACCCGCGCCTACCCCGGCGGGTCGCCCATGAACGTAGCCGTCGGCGCACGCCGCCTCGGCCACCCCACCAACTTCGTTGGTCACTACGGCCCCGACGCCTACGGCAAGAGCATTGACGAGCACCTGGAAGCATCCCAGGTGACCCTGCCCTTCGAGCACAGTGCTGAACGCACCTCCGTCGCCCAGGCAACCATCGGTGCCGACGGCGCAGCAGAGTACGAATTCGACATCACCTGGTCCCTCGACTCCGTCGCTGAGAAGCTCACCGAACTGGCACGCACCTCCGATGCAGTACACACCGGCTCCATCGCCGCTATGCTTGAACCCGGCGCGCACGTGGTCGCCGCAGCCTTCGAAGCAGCCCGCGACAGCGCCCTGCTCAGCTACGACCCGAACTGCCGCCCCACCCTCATCCACAATGTTGATGAGGCCCGCGCCTGGGCTGAAAAGTTCGTGTCCCTCTCCACCGTTGTGAAGGCATCCGACGAGGACCTGCTGTGGCTCTACCCCGACCGCTCCCTCGAGGACACCGCACGCGCATGGCTTGACCTCGGCGCCGAGCTGATGGTCATCACCCGCGGCGAGGACGGCCCCATCGCCTTCACCAAGAAGTACCCTGAGGGCATCAGTCAGACCGCACACCGCGTTGAGGTTGCGGACACCGTCGGTGCCGGCGACTCCCTCATGGCGGCACTCATCGCCGGTCTGCTCGACCGCGGTATCGCCGGCGCTGAGGCGCGCACCAAGGTTGCCGCACTGACCGCTGAAGACATCGCCGACCTGCTGCGTTTCTCCGCAACCGCAGCCGGCATCACCGTCTCCCGCGCGGGCGCTAACCCGCCCACCCGCGAAGAACTGACTGCCGTACTCAACAGCTAAATAATCTACGCCTCGCCGGCGGATAGCTCACTCTGTCCGCCGGCGTCGCCATATCCACCCGCACCCCAACGCTGAGGAGCATTATGACCAACATCGGCACCGCACCCCTGCCCCGCGAACCCTACGCGGGCCTGCCTGAACTGCCCGAATTTACCCTGACCTCCACCGACGTTCAGGACGGCGGCACCGCCCCCGAATGGATGCGCTCCGCCCTCTTCGGCGTGGCAGGCGGTCAGGACCGCTCCCCGCAGCTGTCCTGGAGCGGCTTCCCCGAGGGCACCAAGTCCTTCGTGCTGACCTGCTTCGACCCGGATGCGCCGGTCCCCAGCGGCTTCTGGCACTGGACTGTCTCCAATATTCCCGCCAACGTGACAAGTATTGACACCGGTGCGGATGCACCCGCCGGCGCTCTGACGCACCGCAACGACGCCGGTGTGGCGGGCTTCCTGGGTGCTGCCCCTCCGGCTGGACACGGCCCGCACCGCTACATCTTCTGCGTCACCGCCGTGGACGTGGAGAAGCTCGACATTGACGAGAACGCCAGCCCCGCCGTCGTGAACTTTAACCTGCTCGGCCACGGTCTGGGTCGCGCGTTCCTGACCGTCACCTACGCGGAACCGGCGGCATAGCGGCGCACCGACATAGAGGCACACCGACACAGCGGCGCAGCCTCACTAGTTCCGCGCTTTATTCAGCACCGATACACCCCACCACTGAAGGCAAACACTGCATGATTAAACTCATCGCCAGCGACCTGGACGGCACCCTCATCGGGCATGACTTCCGGTTCCGTCCGCGCACCTTGCGCGCCCTTGAGGCCGCCCGCGCCGCCGGAATCGATATCGTCTTTGTCACCGGCCGCCCGAGCCGCTGGCTCACGCCCCTGCGTGAGCAGACCGACTTCGACTCCTACGCCATCTGCTCCAACGGCGCCGTGGTGTACCACCTGGGCGCGGACGAGGTGGAAGAAGTCAACGGCGCTGACCCCGCGGTGATTGCCCGTACTCACGAGCTGCTGGAACCCATGTTCCCCGACGCCACCTACACCCTTGAAACCGTGGACACCGTCTATATTCAGGGCCCGCACGAGGGCGGTGAGGTGCTTGAGGGTGCCCGCGTGGTGGAGGCAAAAATCGCCGATGCGCTCGAACATATCGGCTCAACCCCGGTCATTAAGTACCTGATTCGTGTGCCCGGCATGGACCCGGATATTCTGCAGGCGCGCGTGCATCAGGCGGTGGGTTCGCTGGTGTCGGTGACCCGCGGCGTGGTTGGTGAGCCGCTCGTGGAGATGGGCTCTAAGACCGTGAATAAGGGGCGGATCTTGGAGAAGTTCGCGGCACGCCACGGCATTGAGGCGCACGAGGTGATGGCCTTTGGTGATATGCCGAATGACGCGGAGATGCTCTGCTGGGCGGGGGAGGGCTTCGCCATGGCCTCGGGTCAGCCGGCGCTCATTGCGAAGGTGGGGCGCACCTGCCCGTCCTTCCACGAGGACGGTGTGGCGCAGACGATTGAGGCGATGCTCGCCGAACGGTCCTAGCCGCCCAGCACTAGTTATCTAGCATGAGCCATCCAGCATGAGCGGCTGGGTGAGCCTCCGCAGACATAACAGACATAACTCAGACATAAATTTTTATGTCTACACATAAAAAATTTGAGTCTAGACATAAAAATTTATGTCTAGACTCAAATTTTTGTGTCTGATTTACATCTGATTTGTGTCTAGACTAAAATTTTTTGTATGAACAACGTGGAATGGACCCCCGAATGGCTCGCCGAAACCATCAAACTACTGCGTACTCACGGCAGCGATACGCAGTTCATCGAGGTCAAAAAAGCCCACGGAGGCTACCCTGGAAGCCTAGATGCAACCCTGAGTAGCTTCTCCAATAGTTCCACGGGCGGAATCATTATCTGCGGCCTCGACGAGAATAATGACTTTGCACCTGTAGGCGTATACGACCCTGCAGACCTAGAAAAAACCCTCGGCAACAAGCTCCGCAGGGGCCTCAAGCCACCGAACACCATGGAATCCGGCACCATCCTCTACGAAGACGCCAAAATCTTTGTTGCCGCAATTCCTCCGCTGCCTCCCTACGAACGCCCCGCCTACATTGGCGGTAAAGCGTACGTGCGTTCCGGCGATGGCGACCACGAAATGAGCCGCCACGAAACCGACCTGATGGTGGCTCAGCGGACACGCACCGGATTCGATGAGGAGCCGGTGGAATACACCTCCACGGCTGACCTAGATGAAGGCCTCAAAACTGCTTATCTGCGAGACGTACGCGCTAAATCACGCCGCCTTGCTACAAGCTCCGATGAAGAAGTGCTCCGCCGCAAGGGAATTATTGCCCTCGGAACCGACAACCTATCCCTTGCGGGCTTGTACGCCCTGGGGTCCTACCCTCAAGAGTTCAGGCCCTCGCTCAAAGTCACCGGAGTCGTCATCGACCCAAGCGGTAAAGCCCGCAACCTCGACAAATTCGAGGCGGACGGCCCCATCCCCGCCATGCTCGAAGAGACCCTGGCATGGGTCAAGCGGAACCTGGCACACCCGGTTGTTGAGCTGCCCAATGGGCACCTCGTCAACGGGCAGGAAGTACCCGATATTGCCCTTCGCGAGATCTTATCGAACGCGCTCGTGCACCGCAGCCTCAACCCCAAAGCAGATACCGAAGAGGTGCGCGTCAGGATTTTCCCCGACCGAATCTCTGTAGAAAACCCCGGTGGTCTATACGGAATCACTCTCCAGCGCCTGCAAGAGTACGGGGAACGTTCCCGCGTGAACGACCGCCTGTATGACGTGTGCACGCACGTAACAACCCCCGACGACGGATACCGAGTCATCGAGGGTGAGGGTAGCGGCATCTACACGGCACAGGAGGCGGTGCGTCAGGCAGGGCTGAAACCCATCCAGTTCATTGACGGGGTCATTCGTTTTACTGCGATTATCAGCAGGGAGCCTCTGGATGGTGCTCATGCCGCCGACCTCGGTTCACCGCAACAGAAGTCGGACGTAGACCCGCGCCAATCGTCACCTACGGTTCCCAGTAGCCGTCAGGAGGCGGTGCTCCTCGCTCTGCGCTCGCTACGCCACCCCGCCGGTATCGACGACATCATGGGTGCTCTTCCAGAGCCTTTTGCTGAGCTGCAGAAACCGCAGGTCCGGTACGTCCTCACGAAGCTCCTTCAAGAAGGAGTTATTACCCGTGAAGGCGGTCGAGGCAACCGCAACACCGTGTACCGCCTGGCCTAATCGAACATCGGGCTAACGTGCAAAAGCGGCCCGGATGGAAACCAATCCATCCGGGCCGCTTTTCTTACAGCCTACGCCTTAGGAGAATCGCTCCCAACGGGTGGTCAGGCGCCTAGTGCACCTCAGTGCTCTTCTCAGGGTCGAAGGGCTCCAGCGGGTCACCAGCAGCCTTCGTGTACTTCGCAATGAAGGTCATCAGGTGGAAGATAATCAGGGTCGCAGCGGTACCCAGGGCAATACCGGCGAAGGTCATCTGGCCGAAGGTCCAGGTGTAGTCCGCAATACCCACAATCAGCGCCACAGCGGCGGTGGTCAGGTTGATCTGGTTTGAGAAGTTCACGCGGCTCTCGCTCCAGATGCGCACACCGAGCATACCGATCATGCCGTACAGAACGGTTGCGGCACCACCCAGAACACCCGCGGGAACAGACGCAATAGCCGCGCCGAAGCCCGGGAGGAGCGACAGGGCAATCGCGAAGATAGCAGCCACCCAGTACGCTGCGGTGGAGTACACCTTGGTCGCTGCCATCACGCCGATGTTCTCAGCGTAGGTGGTAGTACCGGAACCGCCACCGAAACCGGCGATGGTGGTTGCCAGGCCGTCCGCCATGAGGGCGCGGCCGGAGTAGTCGTCCAGGTTTTCGCCGCTCATCTGAGCCACCGATTTCACGTGGCCGATGTTTTCGGCCACGAGCACCAGAATCACGGGGATGAACAGGCCAGCGAGCTCCCAGTGGAACTCGGGGGTCTGGAACTGCGGCAGGCCAATGAAGCCCTGAGCCTGAACGGTCTTCTCGATTTCTTCGAATTTCACCTCGCCGCGAATGACAGCGGTAATGTAGCCGATGCCCACACCCAGCAGGATGGACAGGCGACCAATAATGCCCTTGAAGAGCACCGAAATCAGGATGATGGAGCACAGGGTCACCAGTGCGGTCACCGGTGCCACCATGAAGTTGTCTTTAGCGCTCTTTGCCAGGTTGAAACCAATCAGCGCCACAATCGAACCGGTGACGACCGGCGGCATGAGCTTGGTCAGCCAGCCGGTGCCAGCGAACTGGACAATCAGACCGACCAGGAACAGCGCGATACCCGCCATGACGATGCCGCCGAGGGCGCCAGCAGGGCCGTGCGAGTTCATAGCAGCAGCCAGGGGCGCAATGAACGCAAACGAAGAACCCAGGTAGGAGGGGACGCGGCCGCGGGTAATCAGTAGGAACAGGACCGTGCCGATACCCGAGAAGAACAGGGTAGTTGCCGGAGGGAAGTGGGTAATGATCGGCACGAGGAAGGTTGCGCCGAACATTGCGACCACGTGCTGCGCGCCGATGCCGATGGTAATCGGCCAAGCGAGGCGCTCGTTCGGGGCGACGAAGGAACCGGGCTTAATGCTTCGGCCATCGCCGTGAACCGACCAGTCAAAGCCGAGAAGTTTAGAGATGCTCAAAGGGAGCTCCTGAGGTGAATGTGGTGGTGTATAAAATTCCACATAATTCTACGCGTATACAGGCGTAGGTCACAGCTAAACGACTGTAAATATGAGCAGGGATACGTTAATTGGGGCATATATTTTTTTATTGTGGGCGCGCTATCCCGTATATAGCCCAAAATGCATCAATACCCCGTATATGCGGTTTAAAGCATATACGGGGTATTGATGCAAAGAGCGAATAAAAACCTCGCTACACACAGCTCATGAGCTTAGAGAGCGTCACGCAGGTTATCCAAGTGATCGTAACGTGCCAGCTCGTAACGCAGGTGACCCTCGGTCGGCGACTGAACCGGCAGGAACGACGCCTCACGCAGGCGACGAGCAGTCGGGGACTCAGCCACGTAACCGGCGCCTCCAACAACCTGCAGCTCAAAGTGAGTAGCAATGGTCGCAAAGTGAGAAACACCCAGACGCAGGCTCAGCAGGTCACGACGCTCCGCACGCTCCGGCTCAGAGGCCAGGCGAACCAGTTCCTCACGCAGGCTCTGGTACTCCTCCAGAATCAGCGGGAACTCCGGACGGAACACACCCTGGGAGACGTCCAGGTGCTTAGCAGCTTCCTGCAGGGCACCAGCGGCAAGACCCAGGCAGAACGAGGACTGAACCAGCAGGAACGGCGCGGTCACATCGCGCAGGAACACCTCAATGTTGTCACTCAAAATGTCCTCGCTCGGAACGAAAACATCCTCGAACTTCAGGGTGCCGGACTCGGTACCGTTCAACGCCAGCAGGTTGCGGTGGTAGTCAACGCTCAGACCCTCGACGTCCTGGCGGACCGTCACGATGTAGCGGTCCGGGTGACCCTCGGGGGCGTTCTGCACAGCCACCGGAAGAACAATCACGCCGCCCGGGTACAGGTTCGACGCCCACGACACGGAGCCGTTCAGCTTCAGACCACCCTCAACGAGGGTGCCCTCCACCTTGATTGGTGCCAGGCCCGAAGCCTCCTTGTACGCTGCCGCCATGGCGGTAGTGCCGCTGACGGTCGCATCCGCCAGGCCGGCGGGCAGTTCGCGGCCCACAGCGTCAAAGAACGCGATGGTGGAGCGGTGAGCCCACAGGGAGAATGCCGTGGAGGCGTCCTCGGTGGCAAGGTCGAAAGCCACCGAAACCTGGGGGACCAGGGAATCGCCGTCGCGACCCAGGGTAATCAGGCCGTCTTTAGCGATTTCGCGGAGGTTTTCGAAGGGGGAACGCTCGCCGCGGTCAACAGCATCTGCGTGGGTTCGGGCGAGGGCGAGCACCTGCTCGCGCTGGGGGTAGTCGTAGAGGGGTTCGAGAGTGAACTCGGACATGGGGTTTCTCCTAAGCGGGGAGTGTCACATCTATGCGTGCAGCTTGAACAGTCGGTCAATGGGGGTGCTGACGGCCTTACGGGCGCGAACAACAGCTTCTTCGTCGGGTGCGTCGTAGAAGCAGAGGCACTTTGCGGTGTCTTCGCGAACGTAGGTGCGCAGGAAGGAAACCTCAGGTACTTCAGCGTACTTGGGCGCGTTTGCCTTCTTGCGGGTCAGGTACTGTTCCATAGTGATCTCTGCGGGGATGTCCCACTCAACCAGGTAGTCTGCGTCCTTCTTGAGCTTCTTGATGTCTTCGAGCTCTGCGCCGACCAGGCGGACTGCGTCGGGGCCTGCGACGGCTGCGCGCTCACCGATGGCTGCGGTGAGGTCGGGGCCGAATGCGGTGCTCTCAGCTTCGACGATGACGAAGACAATCTTGTGGTCTGCGGAGACCTGGGTTTCGATGAGCTCTGCGCCGTGGCTCAGGGACGAGTTGACGGTCTCGATGAGTGCGGTTGCTTCGTCCTTGGACGGCTGCGCGGGGGTCAGTTCTACCAGGTAAAGTGCCATGATGTTCTCCTCGGCTTAGGGTTGAAGGGTTGTTCCGGAAGGGGCCTTCCGATTTATTATGGATTCACCTTAGACCCGTGGTTGAGGGCTGTCTAGTAGATTTCTGTTCGTGGCTTAATACGTCCTTTTTGACTCTAATGTTCGTCATGTGTGTTCATGCGGAGACATAAATCGTCACAGTTCCGTGCGTGGGAACCTGCCTACAGCCGCAGAATTTTCGCGCGGGTTATCGAACCCGGAGGCGCATCTATCCGCGCCGTCCCGCTCGTGCCGCAAAATCGTCAAGGGCGCGGTTGAGAGCGGGGACAGTCCACACTTTTTGCCCCTGAATTTTGACGCGTTCTTCACGCAGAATCTGCAACTCCACCATGCGGTTAAGGAGGCGATACACACTAGCTCGGGACCCCTGCGTGTGCTCCTCCACCATGTGTGCGGTGAAGGCGGGCTCGGTGCAGCACAGGTCGGTGAGGGAACGCAGGAGAGGGGTTTTACGCTGGGCAATGGACAGCACCTCATCACGCAGGGTTTCAATGTCTTGCGCCAGGATTTCTGCGTTGGTGATTGCCTTCTGCGCGGCGTTGATGAAGAGCTCGATGATGGGCTCGGCATCGCCTGCACGGTAGTCGGTGAGCGCCTGAATGTACCCTTCGGTATCGTGCAACAGCCCGGAGGAGACGGGCAGAATCACGTGGCGGGTGACGCCGCGGGCGAGCAGGAGCGCGGAGATGAGGGCGCGCCCGGTTCGGCCGTTGCCGTCGGTGAAGGGGTGGATCGTTTCAAATTGGGCGTGCGCGATAGCCGCCTGCGCGAGGGGGTCAATATCGCGGCGGTTCATGAAGGCTACAAGGTCTTCGAGGGCGGCAGGAACCCTCTCGTGATGCGGCGCCACATAGTCGGCGGTTACCGGCGAATCGCCCTTAATCCACACCCACTGGGTGCGGAGCACACCGGAGTCCTGCTGCAGGCCGCGGGTCAGTTCACGGTGCATCGCGAGGATGTTATCGACACTAATGTTTTCTGCGGTGTTCAGGGCTGCACGCATGGCGTGAACGTTGCGTGCCACCAGCTCAGCGTTAACGCCGACCTTCGACCCGCTTGCACCCAGGACAGCCAGTGAGAGCCTGCGTGCACTAACGGTGAGGTTTTCAATCTGCGAACTGGAGGCGGATTCGCCGCGCAGAAGAACCGCGGAGAAGGGAATGCCGCCGATGTGGTGGAGCCGCTCATCGAAGCGGGTCATTGCGGTGGCGTTTTCTTGGAGGCGCGCTCGCAGTGCGGGGCTGAGTTCGACGTTGAGTTCGGCAATGGAGGCGGGTACGGCGCTGGAGAAGGTGCCGGAGTTGCGGCGCGTTGCGCGTCGGGAGGCGAGGGCGGCCCGGTGAACCCAGGGATCTTGCGGCTCCCATTCGAGGGCGGGCCAGGTGATGGCTGAGGGCATGCTTCCTCCTCCTGAGTGTCGTCTTGCTGGTCGTGAGGGGGGGGGTCTTAAGCAGGGTCTTAATAAGACAATACACTTCAATTTTCTTATTAAGGCGCTTAATAAGAAAATCCGCGCGGATTGTCTTATTAAGGAAAACGCCCCGAACGCCCCTTAAACCCGCCCTCCTGAACTTCCCCTCAACATTCCGAGACTCCAGCGCTCCAGTTGCCGGGGCGTACACCGGAGCATGCGCCGGGAACTTACGCCAGGGCATACAGCAAGGGCCCCGAACCCTTGGTAATTCAAGGATTCGGGGCCCTATTTACGCTAGGCCTATATGCGTTCGCCTACACGCTGCCCGAAGCAGCGAGTCAGCAGTGTAGACAGGCAACTTTGCGGTTACTTCACGCCGCGCATGAGCTTCTGGACCGGCTTGTGTACCAGGAACAGCAGCACACCGGTCGCGATGGTGATAATACCCATCCAGGTGAAGTAGGGAACCTCAGTTTCCATGCTGTAGAACTGAGCCAGCCAGCCAGAAAGCACGGTACCCATTGCCACGGAGGTGAAGTACAGCGCCATCATGTTCACGCGGTGCGCCTTCGGTGCGAGCTTGGTCGCCAGCGAAATACCCACCGGGGAAATAATCAGCTCAGCGATGGTGCAGACGAACAGAATCAGCACGATCCAGCCGACGTTCACGCTCTGAACGCCCGCCTGAGCGAGGAAGATCCAGAATGCCAGGCCGATGATAATCAGCGCTGCGGAGAACTTCACGGTGGTCACCGGCTGACGCTCACCCCACTTGGTCCACAAGGCGGAGAACATCATGCCGAAGATAATGATGAAAATCGGGTTGATGGAGTTGACCAGGTTCGGGCTCAGCTCCATGCCCAGAATATTCCAGTTAAGGCGCTCATCCGAGTACACCGCCATGACGGTGAACTGCTGCTGGTACAGCGCCCAGAACACGGCGTTTGCGATCCACAGCGGAATGAATGCGGTGACGCGGGAACGCTCATCAGCGGTGACGTCCTTAGCGCTCAGCAACTGAGCGAACAGGGCGATAGCACCGATGAAGATGAAGCCCATGACCCAGTTCTTGAGGTTGTCTGCGGTCATCAGGCCGGTCGCCAGCAGAATACCGAGAATAACCACGATACCGACCAATGCCAGGAAGAAGTTACGCTTCTGAGCGGCGGTGAAGGGGGTGCCCACGTGGTGTACGGAGGCGGGCAGGTTCTTGCGGGTCAGGGCGTACTGAATCAGGCCTGCAGCCATACCAACAGCAGCCAGACCGAAGCCGAGGTGGAAACCGCCGGTGCTCCAGCCCCAACCGGTCAGGATCGGGCCAAGCAGTGCGCCGGTGTTCACGCCGATGTAGAAGATGGTGAAGCCTGCGTCGCGGCGGTGGTCGTTATCTGCGTAGAGGGAGCCGACGAGCACGGAGGCGTTGCTCTTCAAACCACCGGAGCCGATAGCGACCAGCAGCAGACCAATCACTACACCCGGAATGCCGGGGATGAGGGAGAGGGAGATGTGACCCGCCATGATGCCGATGGCGGAGTAGAAGAGGGTACGCTCGGGGCCGAGGAGGCGGTCACCGAGGATACCGCCGAGGATTGCCATGAGGTATACGATTGCACCGTACGCACCGATAACGCCGGTGGCGAGGTCCTTGTCGAGGCCCAGGCCGCCCTTGTCGGCGGTGTAGTACAGGTAGTAGATCATGATGCCCTGCATGCCGTAGAAGGAGAAGCGCTCCCACATTTCTACGGTGAACAGGTTCGCGAGCATGCGCGGGTGGCCGAAGAAGGTCTTGGTTTCCTTGGGTTCGGCACCTGTGATGGTGTGAGACATGGTGGAAAATCTTTTCTGTGTAAGTCCGGGATTCTGTGTGACCCGGGCAATATGTATTTAAGTCTATACCCTTATGGGTGCATATGTATACATGAATGTGCTTGTATTACGGATGGTTACTTTATATGTAGTGCATGAAAAACCATTTCGATTTTTTCGTATGAACCACTTCCGAATCTCACAACCCCCCCCAAATACCGGGCTAGATGCGCCCCACACCCCCAACGCGATAGAGTGGAACCACAACTATGCCCACCCGGCACCCCGCCGTGCCGACCGGCTCGTTCTAGTTCAATTCAAAGGAGAACCCCATGACCGCTGTACCCCAGGTCGACCCCCGCGACGTTCCCGCAGGCGCAACCATCATCGATGTGCGTGAAGACTACGAGTGGGAGGGTGGCCACGCCACCGGCGCTAAGCACATCACCCTCGGCACCCTTGCTGAGCGTCTGGCTGAGCTGCCCGCGCCGGGTGAAGACTTCTACGTCATCTGCCACGGTGGCGGCCGCTCCAACCGCGCGGCAACCTTCCTGCGCGAACACGGCTACGCCGCACACAACATCGCTGGCGGCACCAGTGCGTGGTTCGCTGCCGGTCTGCCGATGACCAGCGAAAACGGCGAAGCACCCGCTGTCGTTCACTAAACCGCCAGTTCGTCTGCACGCCATACAATGGAGTCCGTGACTGAAACTTCCGCGGACCGTATTTTTTCTACTCCGAACGCTCCCGCTTCTGCGTCCCCGCATGCCCTGCCGAGTATTTTGCAGGGCATCCCGTGGGATGTGCAGACGCGGGAGCTTATCGTGCGCCCGCTTCCTTTCGCGGTGAACTGCGAGGATGCGTACCCGCTGCTGACCGGTGGCGCCGAGTATTCCTTCTGGCTGGATTCGGCGCGTGAAGAGTCGCCCATGTCGGTTGCCTCGTATGTGGGTGTGGTTCCGGCGCAGCTGTCGCCTCTGCGCGTGGATTCGGCGCGTGCGGCGGCTGAATCTGGCGCGGAAGACCCCTTCGCCCAGTTGGAGGCGGCGCTCGCCCACGCACCGCGCGTGCACCCGGATACCGCGGCGGCAACCGGTCTGCCCGAGGGTTTGCGCGGCGGTTACGTGGGCTATTTCGGCTATGAGGCGCGTGCCGCCATGAGCCTGGAGCACGGCCACCCGGTACCGGGCTACCTGCCGGCCCATGAGGCGCCGACCCCGGATTCTCTGTGGTTGCCGGCGGTCCGTTACCTGGTGCATGAGCATGCCCGCCCGGGGGTTGCGGCGCGTAGCTGGCTGGTGGGCGATGAGTCGTGGTGTGAGGCGGCGGAACAGCTGCTGAGCGAGGCGCTGACTCCGGTGCTGAGCGAGGCGCTGACTGCGGCGGGGGAGTGCGCCTCCGAAAATACTCCCGTCAACGCCCCTGACAATGCCCCTGAGCTTACCGAGCCTCTGCTCTTCCCGGCACCCGCCGCGGAAGCCTACATGGACGCCGTTCGCGCTAGTCAGCACGAAATTTACGAGGGTAATAGCTACGAGGTGTGCCTGACCGCGCAGACGAACGCGCGCATCCAGAATCCGAGCCCGGAGCTTTTCTTTGAGTTGTACCGCCGCCAGCGCGCCCACAATGCGGCACCCTATGCGGCGTATCTGCGGTGCGGTGATTTTTCGGTGCTTTCTTCATCGCCGGAGCGTTTTTTGAGTGTGGATGAGCAACGTAACGCGCAGACAAAACCGATTAAGGGCACGATTGCTCGCGGCGCCACCCCGGAGGAAGACGCCGCGGCCGCAGCCTGGTTGCGTAGCGATGAGAAGACCCGCGCCGAGAACCTCATGATCGTGGATCTGTTGCGTAATGACCTGTCCACGGTGTCTGACCCGGCGTCCGTGCGCGTGCCGGTGCTCATGGGCGTGGAGAGCTACTCGACGGTGCATCAGCTGGTGTCTACGGTCAGTTCGCGTCTGCGTGAGGGCGTGAGCGCGGTGGCTGCCGCGCGGGCGTGCTTCCCGGGCGGTTCGATGACTGGTGCTCCGAAGCCCTCGACCATGCAGATTATTGAGGGTCTGGAGGGTCGCGCTCGTGGCGTGTATTCGGGTGCTTTGGGTTTTGTTTCGGCGGATGGTTCGGCGAACCTGTCGATTGTGATTCGCACGCTTGTGGCGCACGATGAGGGCACGGTGACTCTTGCCGCGGGTGGCGCTATCGTGGCTGATTCTGACCCGACCGCCGAGTATGAGGAGATGCTCACGAAGCTGCGCGCCGCGTTGCCGCCGTCGGTGGGTCGCGTGGTGGAATAACCTAGCGCTGGAATAGCACAGGGAATAGCCTGCGCCGCCTGCACGTGAGCCGCTACACTTGAACTATGACTAAGCTTTCTGAAAACCTCCCCATTGAAGAAGCCCGTGAACGCCTGCGCCAGCTGATTTCTGAGCTGGCTGTGGTGCGCGGGCACGTGGTTCTCGCCTCCGGCAAGGAAGCCGACTACTACGTTGACCTGCGCCGCATCACCCTGCACCACGAGGCTTCTCGCCTGGTCGGTCAGGTTATGCTGGACCTGCTGGATAAGAACGGCATCGAATTTGAGGCTGCTGGCGGCCTGACCATGGGTGCTGACCCGGTGGGTACCGCGATTATGCGTGCTGCTGGTGATCAGGACCGTGCGATTGACGCGTTTGTGGTGCGTAAGGCTCAGAAGTCTTACGGTATGGGCCGTCAGGTGGAGGGCCCCAGCGTTGAGGGTCGCCGCGTGGTTGCTGTGGAGGACACCTCCACTACCGGTGGTTCGGCGCTGACTGCTGTTGAGGCGCTGCGTAAGGCTGGCGCTGAGGTTGTGGCGGTTGCTGTGATTGTTGACCGTGCGACCGGCGCTAAGGAGCATGTGGAAGAGGTTGCGGGTGTTCCGTGCCTGTACGCGTACTCGAAGGATGAGCTGGGCCTGGACTAGTCTCTACTGGTTTGGACTAGGACCTCGTGAATTTTTAAGACGTTCCGCTGCGGCGGGTGAACCCGTGCCGCTGGCTACTGTGTGTGGCTGGTGGCGCGGGTTTTTGTCTGTAAGATGGCTCTGTGGGCGCCGGTCGTGGCGCTGGTTGTTGGCGTGAAGGTGGTTGTGATGGTTGAGAATCGTGAGGCGGCTGAGGCTGTGCCTGCGGAGGCGGCTGCAGCTGAGGCTGTTGAGGGTACTGAGCAGGGTACTGCCCGTTTTGAGGTGGGTGTGGGCCCGTGGGAGGGCCCGTGGCCCGAGGGTGACCATTGGGATGAGGAGCTGCTGCGTGAGGGCGACCGCCGTAACGTGGTGGATAAGTACCGTTACTGGTCGATGGACGCGATTATTGCTGACCTGGATACGCGCCGCCATGATTTTCATGTGGCGATTGAGAATTGGCAGCATGATTTGAATATTGGCACGGTGGTGCGTACTGCGAATGCGATGTTGGCGAAGGAGGTCCATATTATTGGGCGTCGCCGCTGGAATCGTCGTGGTGCGATGGTGACGGATCGTTATCAGCATGTGCGTCATCATCCGACGATTGAGGATTTTGTGGCGTGGGCGCAGGGTGAGGGTCTGGAGATTATTGGTATTGATATTTTTCCGGATTCGGTGCCCCTGGAGACGTATGATCTGCCGAAGAGGTGTGTGCTGGTTTTTGGTCAGGAGGGCCCGGGCTTGTCGGAGGAGTTGCATGCGGCGGCTAGGGATACTCTGTCGATTGAGCAGTTTGGGTCGACGCGTTCGATGAATGCGGCGACGGCTGCGGGTATTGCGATGCATGCGTGGGTTCGCCGCCATGTGTTTGGTCAGATTCCGTCGTAGCCTGGCGGCTGTTTATGAGGTGTTTAAAGGTTCCGATGCGTTGTGTGCGCGTCGGAACCTTTTCTGTTGTGGTTTGGGTGGCTTAAACCACGCATGAAATTACCTAGGCGTGTTAGTGTTAACGCAAGTCACAGGGGATATGAGAATCGCACGATCGATTTCTGTCGGAGCGTACGATGGATTTCCTGACTTCGGCTCGCCAATGGTTGCGGGTTGTGGGCATGAATGACCGCGGCGTCATTCCCCTGAAAGGAGGGTGTGCTCTTGCATAAGAATAGTGCATTCACAATTACCGCCCTGGCAGGCGCGCTTTTACTGTCTTCGTGCGCTCAGGGAGGTGCCTCAAATCCTGAATATAAAGCCAAAATCGATTACGCGAATAATTTGATTACTCTTCCCATGGATGAGTATGACTATGACGATGCGTCAAGGGTTGTAATTAATGAGGCGTCCGCCCGTATCATGCAAATATGTTACGTATCTAAGGGATACTCTGATGCTGTCCCTGTGTTCTATGATGATCCGCACAATAATATATATGGTGCCTGGAATGTTGAATATGCCAAGAAGTATGGATATTTCAATAAAGAAAAGGCTCGAGAGGCCGAGCAGACGATAGAGAAAATACCGAAAGATATTAGGCGGCAATGTCGCAAGGAAAATGCCAATCAGTTGAAAGAAATTGAATACGAGAACGACAATGACTCTTTCGCCTACCGGCTTAGACAGGAAGCCTATGCGAGTGCCAAAAGTAATCCGGAATGGAATAAAGTTCGCTCTGAATGGTGGAGCTGCCTAGAGAGCAATGGGCTAACACCACGCAAGGATGACCAGGCGTGGAGTAGTCAAGAGGCGTTCAATATTGGCCTAAGTTCTAAGAGTGAGGAGGAAAAAACTCAAGAATCGATTCGCCTCGCAACCATCGAAGCGGAATGTAACCAGAAGGTTGGTATGGCTCAGCGCTTGGGTGATATTGAAGCCTCCTACCAGGGACCTCTCATCGAAAAGAATCAGGCGAAGCTTAACCAGTTGAAAGAGGAGAAAGAAAAGCATGTGGCGAGGGCGCGTGAAATTATCGCAACTAGTCAATAACACATTCTGTTTGAACTGAATAGTACAACTAATAATTGTGATGGAGGGGCTCAACGTTCGTGAGTTCTTCCTGAGTTTCCCGATTGAAAGGAGTCGGTAACAATGAAGAAATCTTCTGCTCTGTTCGCCTGCTTTGCTTTAGCTTTAAGTTCCTGCGCCGCTGCGCCTAAAGATACTAGCTTCAAAGCCCAGCTGGATTTTGAAAATAACTATATTACTCTTCCGCTCGACGAATACGACAGGAGTGACCAGGCCCTAGATATAACGGTTAGGGCGTCATTGTTGATTCGTAAAGAGTGCTATGCGAAAAAAGGATACGATTTTGAAATTCTAGAAAACGGCTGGGTTTCTAGCGGCGCCTCCCAGTACGGCTCCTGGAATGTGAAGCATGCGGCGAATCATTATACGTCCAGCAAAGTCAGAGAAGAGCAGTATAGGATTTATGAGAGCATCCCTGAAGACGTCAAGGACAGCTGCCACGAAGAGCATCGGGAAGAACTGGATGCGCTCAAGTTTGATGAGGCTCATGAGGAAAAGTACCGCCCCGTCAATCGTATCCGTGGCGAAGCGTACCAGCGTGCGCAGGGTGACCCTGAATGGAAGAAAGCCCGCTCAGATTGGTGGGACTGCCAGCGTGAGAAAGGGTTGACGCCTCGCACCGGGGACGGCGAATGGACGAGCAAAGAAACGGCCAGAATGGCCAGTCTGAATTCTGATGATCCCAAAGTGTTGGAGGAGGAGATCCGCCTGGCAACCATTGAAGCTCAATGTAGTGAGAAGGTGAGGTTAGCTCAGCGTTTGGGTGATCTTGAGGCGTCCTATCAGGGGCCTTTGATTGAGAAGAATCAGGCGCTGCTGAATGAATTGAAGGCTGAACGTGATGCGAAGATAGCGAAGGCGCGTGAAATTATTGCCACCCACCAGTAGCCACACCCGCTGAAGGGCAGAACGGGCGAACCACCCGCGGGCTGCCCATACGAAATCCGCCCATATGAAATCCGCGCACAAGAATCTGTGCATAAGAAAATCGCACAAGAAGGAGCCGGGGAGCGTTACCACTCCCCGGCCCTCACTTTATTCACTCTCAACCTCGCAGCCCATGCCAGCGCACTCACATGCCCGCCAGCTCAAGGCCACTCAGCGTCAGGTTACTTAGCCCTTTAGCCCACCGGAACGTTAACGTTCACCAGCGAGTACAGATCCTTCGGATCATCCGGGCTAGCAACCAGGTCAATGAACTGCTGCAGGTCGGTGTCCTGCGTAGCCGCACGGGCATAACGCAGACCCGAGAAGTCAGCAATCGCGAAGCCCACCGAATCAAACAGGGTAATCTGCTCATCCGATACGCGGCCCGGCTCCTCACCGGTCAGAACCTTCCAGAACTCCACCACCGGGAAGTCCGGGTCCTTCTGCTGAATTTCGCCCTCAATGCGGGTCTGCGGCGGGAACTCAACGAACACGGTGGAGCGGTCCAGAATTTCGCTTTCCAGCTCGGTCTTGCCGGGGCAGTCGCCACCAATGGCGTTCAGGTGCACGCCGGGCTTTACCTGGCGGTCCAGCAGAACCTTCGCCTGCTGCTTATCGGCGGTGCAGGTGGTAATAATGTCTGCACCCTCAACAGCCTCGTCCACGTCCTTAGCCAGGTGGATGCGGAAGCCCAGCGGCTCCAGGTTACGGCGGAACTTCTCCATCGCGTGCGGGTCAATGTCGTAGACGGACAGGTCCTCAATGCCGAGCACCGCGCGCATACCCAGCGCCTGGAACTCAGACTGAGAGCCGGTACCAATCATCGCCATCTTCTTCGAATCCTTGCGTGCCAGGTGCTTAGCAACCATGGCGGACACGCCGGCGGTACGCAACGCGGTCAGCAGGGTCATCTCAGCCAGGAACACGGGGTAGCCGTTGTCCACGTCAGCGAGCAGACCGAACGCGGTCACGGTCTGGAAGCCGCGCGCCGGGTTCGACGGGTGGCCGTTCACGTACTTGAAGGAGTAGGTGATGTTGTCGGAGGTGGGCATCAGCTCAATCACACCGAAGGGGGTGTGGGAGGCGACGCGCGGGATCTTGTCGAAGCTCTGCCACTTCTTGAAGTCTTCTTCGAGGAAGTCGACCATGCCGGCAATGATGTTGCCTACGCCGTCCTTCTGAATCCACTTCGCCATCGAGGCGACGTCAACAAATTCCACCGCGTGTGCGCTAGGACGTTCAGTCATGATTTTCTCCTTTGAATATCTGCACAAAACTTCTTTGTGCATCTGGTGGTCACTGCGGATATCTATTATCTCAAAATATATTGCAGGACACACCGTATTAGAAATGCTGTAAATATGTACTTTGCTTGATGTATTACACGGATGTAATACGGAAGCAAACACGAAAAACGTGCAGGGAGGGGGTTCCAGACTCTATTGGCTAGAGTCTATTGGCTAGGGTCTAGAACCCCCTCATTCGCCGTCACCGGGATATCACCGGGATTACAGGCAACCGGTCGGGTTAGCTACCCTTCGGCTTGTCCTCGTCCTCAAGGTCCAGCTCATCCAGGTCAATGTGGGTACGAGGCTCCGAAACGAGCTTCTTCACCACGGGGCGGGCAGCAATCACAGGCACGGAACCGGTGTAGCCTTCACGGACGCGAGCAATCTCGTTGACGCGGTCACGAACCGTGTACCAGCCGATAATCAGCAGCGGGATAACCAGCAGCAGCGATGCCAGGGTGTAGGTGCCGACCGGGTAATCCAGAGCCATCAGCACCAGCACAATAGCCAGGAAGGCCATCACGGCCCAGTCGCTGAAACGACCGCCGGGTGCACGGTAGTTGGGGCGCTTGTACTTGCCTTCGCCGACCAGCTTCAGATACTTCTGGTGCGACATTGCGATAGCCGCCCAGCTAGCCATGGTACCCACGGATGCGATGTTCAGCACGACCTCGAATGCCTGCTCGGGAACGAAGAAGTTCAGCACAACACCGAAGAGGCCAATCACACCGGTGAGCAGGATACCTGCCACCGGAACGCCGGAGCGGGACACCTTGGTGGTGAACTTCGGTGCCGAACCGGCAACACCCATCGAGTGGAGGATACGGCCGGTGGAGTACAGGCCAGCGTTCAGCGAGGAAGCAGCCGCGGTAATAACGACCAGCTGCATAATCGGTGCGGTACCGTCAATGCCGATAGCGTCGAAGAAGGTCACGAACGGCGACTCTGCGTCCTTGTATGCGGTGTAGGGCATGAGCAGGCAGAGCAGAACCACGGAACCAACGTAGAAGATCGCAATACGCCAGATCACGGTGTTGATAGCGCGGGGGATAACCTTCTCAACGTTCTTGGTTTCACCACTGGTGGTGCCGACCAGCTCAATACCGGCGTAGGCGAACACAACGCCCTGAACCACAATCAGAGCGGGAAGAATGCCGTTGGGGAAGAAGCCGTCATTGGCTGCGATAAGGCTCAGGCCGGGGGTGACGCCGTTGATGGGCTCACCGAAGACCAGGTACCAGATACCAACTGCCATGAAGGCCAGCAGAGCAAGAATCTTAATGAGTGCGAACCAGAATTCCAGCTCACCGAAGATCTTCACGGAGATGAGGTTCAGAGCCACGGTGACGATAACGACGATGAATGCGCTAAGCCACTGGGGAATGTCTGCGAAGAACTGGTTGTATCGACCGAACCAGCTGATGTAGATAGCGATAGCGGTGGCGTCTGCAACGGCGGTCATTGCCCAGTTCAGCCAGTACAGCCATCCGGATACGAATGCGGCCTTTTCGCCGTAGAATTCGCGGGTGTAGGAGACGAAGGAGCCCGAGGAGGGGCGGTGAAGGATCAGCTCGCCGAGGGCTCGAAGAATCAGGTAGCCGAAGAAGCCGATGACGGCGTAGATGACGGCGAGCATGGGGCCCGCGTCCTGCAGGCGGCTACCGGTGCCCAGGAACAGGCCGGTACCAATTGCGGAACCGATGGCGATCATCTGGAGCTGACGTGCGCCAAGTCCCTTGTGGAAGCCTTCCTGTTCGTGTGCGAACGGGTCGTCTGTGGGAGGCTTGGTGTACTGATCCGCTGCAGAAGTCTGCGGGTTCTTGTTCGGTGAGGTGCTCATGCTATACCTCCTTGGATAGTTACGTCTGAAGCACGTGTTACACGAAATGTGGTTGGGAACACGTCTGTGGGTTGTAACGACTATAGCACGGTAATTTGACTAAATATAACCCGCATCACGTAATAATTTATATACATATAATGCATATTTTATGAAAATATTTGGTTCATGTTGTATTGTGTGGTTTTAATTGTTTTGTGAAATAGATTATTTGAACTTTGAGTCTAAAAAATCAATTCCCCCACCACCGCACAGCACAAGAGCACCCACAATGGGGTGCTCCAGCAACATATTCAAAACGGAGGCTTAGCCCTCCATCAGGCGATCAATCTTCGCCCGCAACGCACGCTCACGACGATTCAACCACCACCAGCTCGGCCAACGCATCAACGACTTACGCCCAACCTGCACGACCGAGGGGAGCTTCGCCTCCGCAAGCGCCACATCAATCTCGTGGTCGCTCGCGCCCTCATCACGCATTTTCTCCATCAACTCAAGGGATTTCGCCATATCGCCATGCCCCAAAACATGACGACTCTTACGCTCCAGAACCTCATCTAACTGGGTGCGCACCGGGGCAATAGCCGCCGCATTCGGATGCTCACGCTCAGCACGACGCTGCGCCTGGCGGGCACGCTTCTCACGCTTCGCGTCGAGCTGTTTCGGATTATTTTTAGCGCTCGCCTTGCTCATGGGAGGATCCTTTCGTCGCGTTCCGGGTGACGTGTACGCTGACCTGCACGCACAGAAGACATTTAGTCATTAACACCTCTACTTTACCGTGGTATTTGGCAGAACTTTTATTGCAGTAAACCCAAAAAAACCCACAAAAAATTAACGATAAATAAGTCGTATCTTGGTAAAATAGTGCGAGTAGGAGGCGTCTCGCGCGCCAACAAAATATGGTGAACCGGCCCTGCCTCGGTAACCGGTCGCATCTATCCAAGGAGTCAGCATATGGCTATTGCAACCCCCGAAGTTTACGCAGAAATGCTGCAGACCGCGAAGGAAAAGGGCTTCGCGTACCCCGCAGTGAACGTGACCTCCTCCCAGACCCTGAACGCTGCAATCCGCGGCTTCGCAGAGGCTGGCTCGGACGGCATCATCCAGGCATCCACCGGTGGTGCAGCATACTGGTCTGGCGCTTCCAAGAAGGACATGGTCGTTGGCTCCCTCGCCTTCGCAGCATACGCACGCGAAGTTGCTAAGCAGTACGACGTGAACATTGCACTGCACACCGACCACTGCCCCAAGGACAAGCTGGAAGGCTTCGTCCTGCCCCTGCTGGCAGAGTCCGAGAAGGCTGTTGCTCGCGGTGAAGACCCCATCTTCAACTCCCACATGTGGGACGGCTCCGCAATCGACCTGGACGAGAACCTGAAGATTGCTGCTGAGCTGATCGAGCGTACCTCCAAGGCAAAGCTCGTTCTCGAGGTTGAGATTGGTGCCGTTGGTGGCGAGGAAGACGGCGTTGAAGGCGCTATCGACGACTCCCTGTACACCACCGTTGCAGACGCAATCAAGACCGTTGAGGCAATCGGCCTGGGCGAGAAGGGCACCTACATGGCTGCTCTGACCTTCGGTAACGTTCACGGCGTGTACAAGCCCGGTAACGTTCACCTGCGCCCCGAGCTGCTCAAGGAAATCCAGACCGAGGTCGGCGCTAAGTACGGCAAGGGCGACAAGCCCTTCTACCTGGTCTTCCACGGTGGCTCCGGCTCCACCGAGCAGGAGATTGCAGACGCAGTGTCCTACGGTGTTATCAAGATGAACATCGACACCGACACCCAGTACGCATTCACCCGCCCCGTTGCTGGCCACATGTTCAGCAACTACGACGGTGTGCTGAAGGTTGACGGCGAGGTCGGCAACAAGAAGACCTACGACCCCCGCGTTTGGGGCGCAGCTGCAGAGGCAGGCATGGCCGCACGCGTGGTCGAGGCTTGCCAGCAGCTCGGTTCCGTCGGTACCTCCATCAAGTAAGGTGCTGTTCGCCCGCTGCGGCTCCTGTAGCCGCTGCCGGGTGTGAACCTAAGCTTCGTTAAGCGAAAGCGGTGCCCGCCTCCTCATGACGAGGAGGCGGGCACCGCTCTTTTATGTATCTAGAACCGGGCAAACCTAGCGTTTGCAGTGGATCTCAGTGGGGTTCTCAGCGGGGCAGGGGTGGGTTTACTTGCCGCCGCAGCCGCAACCACCGCATCCGCAGCCGCCGGACTTCACAGCCACCGAACCGGAGGTGGGAATACCGTCGCCGGTGTCGCCGCCCATGAGGTTCACGCGGTTGCCAATCTCGGGGCCGCCAACCGGCTGGGGCGCCTTACCCGCCAGGGTTGCCGCGAAACCGGCGGGCTCCGCCAGGGGGCTCAGGTTCGGCACCATAGAAGCTGCCGGGGAGCCGGAGGGGCCGCACGCCGCCGCTGCCGCGTTAGCCTTCGGCTGGGCGACCAGGTGGGCGCGGGAGAAGCGCTTAATCTGCTCGGCGGTCGGGTACGCGAAGGACACCTTCACCTCACCGTTGACGAGCATGAGCGGCAGAACCTCGCGGCCATTCATCTCAATCTGCTCGGCAACCGGTGCGCACTCTTCAAATGCGGAAGGGTAGGAGTCGGTGGAGTACACCTCAATGTCCACGCCCGAATCCAGTGCCTCCTGCGCGGCACCCAGGAAGATGGAACGCTCCATATCCTGCGGATCCTCCGGGTTCTCGCCGGGGCCCGGAATAAATACTTCAAGAACGGTCTCAGCCGCTTCAGTCATCAGTTCAGCCTTTTCTGTCTTATGGGCACCGGCTCGGGGGAGGGTGCCACTCCTTCACTAAGTGTACTCGCGACCTCAAGAGTGCAGAAGTGTGAGTTGAAGTTCCAGATTTGCGGAATATTTGCAGAATTCGAGTCGAATGACCCTCAGCACATGAGCTGCGGGTTCAGGTGTTGTATTCTGAGTGCATATGCACCGGAGTGTGCGAACCCTGCAATTCAGGCAGGTGCCGCCCGGTGTGAAACCAAGAAGGCAACGACGCCCGCATCCGACGCGGACGCATCAGCGCTACAAATACACGCTATTCATAGCGCCACACGACCAGAAGGAGCATATATGTTCGGTTTCGGCAAGAAGAAGAAGGAAGCTGCCGCACAGGAAGCATCGTCCGCAGACGTCTACGTCGCACCTGTTACCGGCGAGTACCTGCCGCTGAGCGAAGTCTCCGACCCCGTTTTCTCTCAGGGCGTTATGGGCGACGGCTACGCAGTGAACCCCACCGCAGGCACCATCGTCGCACCCGTCGCAGGTACCATCGCACTGATTCAGGACACCCTGCACGCATTCATGCTCCGCACCGAAAACGGCGGCGAGGTACTGGTTCACATCGGTATCGACACCGTTGAGCTCGGTGGTGACGGCTTCACCAAGATCGCTAACGTAGGTGACAAGGTTGAGGCAGGCGCCCCCATCATCGAGGTCGACTGGGCAGCAATCGAGGGTCGCATCCCCTCCAAGGAAACCATGGTGATGATCACCAACACCGCAAAGTTCAACATCTCCAAGGACTCTGAGTCCCGCCGCCCCGTCGCAGCCGGTGACCGCGTCGCTCAGGCATCCAAGAAGTAAGCTGAACCAGCGAAAATAGCTCAGCTTCAACAGCGGTGAAAAACCCGCGAAAACACTTAACGCAAAAGGTCGCGTTCTGCAGGCTCAATCGGTCCACAGGCGCGGCCTTTTTCGTTACACGAGAAATTTTAACGCCGCATGAAATGCCGCTATGAAAAGCGGCGGAAAAGGAGGAACACATTCACCCGCATTACATGGCGGGCAAGAATGAGGCGCGTATAATACTCTATTTGTCTGTGAACGTAGTGAATTACCGATAAAAAATCGTTATGCTACTTAGAGTTGTAGTTTGAGTTGAGAGAATCCGGACCCTCAGCTATAAACCAAAACTTCAATGACCAACCACACACATTACGCTCAACTCATAAACGAAAAAAGGACCACTACGGTGACTGCATTCCCGAAGACCTCTAAGAATCTGAGCCGCCGCGGCTTCATCGGCGCCTCCGCACTGGCACCCGCCGCCCTCATGCTCCAGGCAGGCGAAGCCCACGCCGCAGCCAACACCCGCGCACAGCTCGCGGCAGTACACAGCGGCTCCCCCGCACATCAGCTGCTCTACAAGACCGATGAATTCTTCATCGCCCACCGCGGTGCCGGCAACATCAGCCCTGAGCACACCGCCTACGCCTACGCAGAGTCCGTACGCCGTGGCGCCCTCGCCGTCGAAATTTCCGTACGCACCACCAGCGACGGCCAGTTCGTCTGCATGCACGATACCAACATCAAGCGCACCACCGGTGCGTCCATGGACGTGCGCGGCCACACCCTCGCCGAACTGCGCCAGTACAAGGTCAACATGCGCAAGAACCTGGGCGAAAAGACCGACCTGTACAACATCCCCACCCTCGAAGAGGCCATCGCCGCGGTTGACGCCGTACCCGCAGGCGGCGAATACGCCTCCGTCGGTGGCAAGAAGGTCGTACTGTTCCTCGAAGCGAAGGACGGCCCCGCACAGGCAGGCCTCGTCAAGTTCATCACCGAACGCGGCCTGCAGCGCCGCACCGTCATCAAGATGTACCGCGACGGCAACGGCGGCTTCAACCCCACCTCCAAGTACCTCAAGCTCGCCAACTCCGCAGGCTGCGCCACCTGGTGCTACTTCGACGGTGGCGACCCCATCGACAAGATCTCCGCAATGGCACGCCACGAAAACGTGGACGCCATCGGTGTACCCTACTACGAGAAGCCGACCGGCGCATCCCACGGCTCCATGAGCGAAGCGAACGTACGCACCCTCACCGGCCTCGGCAAGGCAGTCATCGTCTGGGAAATCCACCGCCGCTCCGCCTACGAAAAGTACAAGGCACTGGGCGTGAAGGGCTTCATGTGCCCCGACCCCTACTGGGTGATCGGTGACCCCTTCGACTCCAGCGTCAAGATCAAGACCGGCAAGCGCCCCCACGGCATGCTGCCCGCCGACCCCTCCGTCGCAGCGGATATGCCCGACCTGACCGGCGCAGCCATCGTGCACAACCAGCGCTACGACGAATCCGTACTGCTCGGCCCGCTGGCGAACTACACCACCCGCGAAAAGTACACCATCGACTTCTCCATGAAGTGGACCGGCGCACTGCCGAAGCAGGACGGTCACTACGGCTACATTGCGTTCGGTCGCGAACACGACGGCCCCTTCGGCATCGGCAAGAAGTTCGCTGCAAACCAGGAAGACGGCACCTACGTGCTCGCCATCCGCCCCAACTACCGCGGCAGCTCCGTAGCGCAGATCCTCTGCTTCGAACCCAAGCAGACCAGCCCGCGCGTACTGCACACCATGAAGCTGCGCCAGAAGGTCACCACCGGCCAGGCACTGAACTGCAAGATCGTGGTGAACAAGAACAGCTTCTACTACACGGTCAACGGTCAGTACTCCAGCCCCATCAACCACAGCGCCTACCGCGGCCCGTACGTACACTTCGGCCGCTTCCACGGCACCAACGATGGCGGTCCTCTGGAGCTGACTCGAATCGAGGCACGCCAGTCCTGGATCTGAGAGAACCGGTGGGCCTAGTCCACCTGGGTGCCCGCCTCACCGCCCGCTAAGCGGTGAGATTACGGATACCGGGCAGAGCGGATGCAACACCGAGCATCCCTTCCGGGCAACGCTTTCCATAATTCCCAGCTCCATGGTTATTCGCTAGGTGCTCATGCGCCGGGCGAGAATCCACCTGAAGGGGGTCGTATCCAACGCGGATGCGGCCCCCTTCGGCGTGCCCGCGGTCTTTCAGGGTGGGGAGAGGGGGGAGGGGGAGAGCGGGGAGCGCAGGCGAGGATAGGGCGCGCGGGGACGTGTAGGCGCGCGGGGCAGGTTCGATGGGGGTAGAGGAGCGTGCGGGACTAGAATTAAAAGCGTCAGAGTCGACCGCACCGGCCGCCCCAACCCGAAAGGCACGCCATGACCACCTCACCCGAAAGCTCCGCTCAGAAGCCCGCAGAGAATCCCGCAGCAAAGCCCGCCGCGAAGTCCGCCCAGCTGCGAGGCCGCACCGAACCGCACATGCAAAGCATCAACATGCCGCAGCGTGAACCCATCGACCCCTACGAGCGGCCCTCCTACCCCTTCTTTTACGTGCCAACCGACCTGCTCCTCGGCGGCAGCTGGGTCACCGGCGACAACGGCTCCTTCCCCGTGCACAACCCCTCCTGCGGCCAAATCCTCACGCACGTCGCCGACGCCAGCGTCGAACAGGGCATCGAAGCACTCGATGCCGCCTGCGACGCCCGCACCTCCTGGGCGGCAACCAGCGTCCGCGAACGCGCCGACATCCTCAACCGCGCCTACACGCTCATGACGCAGCGCACCGAAGTCATCGCCCGGCTCATGACCCTCGAAATGGGCAAGCCCCTCGACCAGTCCCGCGGCGAGGTCGCCTACGCCGCGAACTACCTGCGCTGGTACGCCGAAGAAGCCGCCCGCAGCTTCGGCCGCACCGCCGTCGCCCCCGAATCCGGGCTGCAGATCACCACCGTACGCCGCCCCGTCGGCCCCTGCCTGCTGATTACCCCCTGGAACTTCCCGCTCGCCATGGCGGCACGCAAGGTCGCCCCGGCGCTCGCGGCGGGCTGTACGGTGGTGCTTAAGCCCGCCTCCCTGACCCCGCTCAGCTCCCTGTACTTCGCGGACCTGATGCGTGAGGCGGGTCTGCCGGACGGCGTGCTGAACGTGGTGACCACCAGCCGCACCGGCGAGGTTGTCTCCGCGCTGATGGCTGATGAGCGCCTGCGGAAGGTCTCGTTCACCGGCTCCACCGCCGTGGGTCGCACCCTGCTTGCGCAGGCCTCGCAGAACGTTCTGCGTACCTCCATGGAGCTGGGCGGCAATGCACCGTTCATCGTCTTTGAGGACGCGGACATCCCCGCCGCCGTGGAGGGCGCCTACGCGGCGAAGATGAGGAACATGGGTGAGGCGTGCACCGCCGCCAACCGATTCATTGTGCACGAGGAGGTTGCCGAAGAGTTTACCCGCGCCTTCGTGGAGCGTATGGAGGCGACCGTCGTGGGTGACGGAGCCATCGACGGAACCGAATGCGGACCACTAATTCAACCTTCAGCGGTTGAATCCATGCTTTTTATGGTGGAAGACGCCCTGGGCAAGGGCGCGCTCCTCGCCTGCGGCGGTTACATTCCCGAGCTGGACTCGAAGGTTTACGGCAACACCGGCGGCATGCCCAGGAACCTCAACAAGGGCAACTTCATCCGCCCCACCGTGCTGACCGGCGTGACCGATTCGATGCGCGTGTGGCGTGAAGAAATTTTCGGCCCCGTCGCCCCGATTGCCACGTTCAGCGGCTACAGTGAGGAGGGTGAACGCGCCGCCCTGAAGCTCGCCAACGACACCGAGTACGGCCTGGCGGCGTACGTGTACACGAGCAACCACCCGCGCTTTACGCGCATGGCGGCAGGACTCGAGTTCGGCCTGATCGGTTACAACTCGGGCGTTATCTCGAACGCCGCCGCCCCGTTCGGTGGCGTGAAGCAGTCCGGCATGGGTCGCGAGGGCGGCCCCGAGGGCCTGGAGGAGTATACCGAACTGCAGTACATCGGCGCGCCGAACCCGTTTGCCGGATAAGTCTGAGGTTCCGGCTACGCCGAACTCTGGATGCAGTGAACTCTGGATACGGCGAATTTTGGATACAGTGAAGTCCCGACGGGTACCCGAGAAGGTGCCCGCTGGGGCTTTGCGCTGTCTAATCATGCGCGGGTGGTAGAGCCGATGCTGCCTAGAGCTGACGTAGCGCGAGCAGCTCGCGGCTGAAAGCATCTGCGGGGCCCTTGCCGCAGGAGTTGGGACGCGGCTCAAGGGTGACCCGCTCGAAGAAGGTGATCCAGGTGCGTCCGTCGGTATGGGAGGTGAGTGCCGCCTCCATGACGGGGTGCTCGGCGGTATCTGCCGGGGGCTCGATGCCCGCCTCGCGGAGCGCAATGAACGCCTCCCGTCCCGATGTTTCACGTGAAACCAAACCTTCAGAGGTTACTTCTTCACCCTTTTTCTCCAGTTCGAGGCGTACGGCAACCTCCGCCGCCTGCTCCACCGGGGTATCCGTGCTGCGGCCTCGCAGGCCGTGCAGCGACGGAATGGAACGACCCGCCAGCGACAGGTACGCCGCCAGCGCCGAAGGCTCCGAGAGGCGACCGTAGGTGTAGCCGGTGGGCAGCATAATGCCGACCGGGGCAAAGCGGTGACCGCCCGTATGCGAGCACTCCCAGACCGCATTACCCGGCAGAATATCCGCCAGGTGCGCCGCAATGGGGCGGCCACGCAGGGCACAGCAGCGGTCACGCTTAGAGTGGGTGCACACGAGAATGGCGGGGGATTCCATGAGCTCCGCTCCGGTCGCCTTAATCAACTCCTGGGGGTTGCCCAGGGGTAGGTCGAGCAGCTGTTCGGGGGCGCTCACGCTGAACGAGTAGAGCTTCTCCTCCCCAGGGGTGCAGAGTGCGTAGAGTACCCGGTGGGTCGGGTTACCGGATGCATCCGGCGCGCCGTGCAGTACACGCCCCGCCCTGCCCGTCTGGCGGATTAGCAGGAACTTCAGCCCCGCCTGCGAGACTGCCTTGCCCAACGCCGCCGAAAGCTCCTCGCCGAGGGCGGAGCCATCCAGCACGTCGCGGCCCCACTGGCCCACGTGCTCAAGTGCCAGCCAGGCGGTGGCGCGTCCGGCGGTACCGCCGAGAGCCTCGTCGTCGTAGAGGGAGCAGGAGTCCGCCGGGATGCTCGTGGCGCGAGTGCGTGAAGAGAGCTCATCGGCGTGTGCGGCGCGCAGGTTGTTCAGTTCGGCGGGGTTGGTGGCGCGCGGCTCGGGGGTTGCGGGGGTGCAGGATTCAGTCATGGTTCCTCGATTCTACGCCTGCAGGATGTGAATGACCTATGCTGCCCCTGCACGGTCTAAATGCTGAAAAACAACCGCTCAAGGGTGATTTTTGGGGACTATTGGGCGGTCAACTACTCAGGAAGAAGTGCTGAGGCAACGCGGTAGAGGCGGTCCTTCTCTTCGGTGCTACCAAAGAAGGAGCGGAGCATGTACCCCTGGAAGACCATCATGAAGGCGTCTGCAGTGTCGCGGGCGTAGTCGGCGATGAGCGCCTCCTGTTCGGGGGTGCGCTGCGCCGAATCGGGGTTGATTTCGTGTAGAACGCTGAGCTGTTCGGCCGCCCAGGGGGTGAGGGCTTTTACGATGATGCCCTGCAGTAGGGGAATGAGGTCTGCGGTTGCCTTAGCAATTTCGGGTGCGTGGAGCGATTCGAGGCGGATGCGCAGCATGGCGGAGAAGTTTTCGTTAACCGTCTGGTTGGTGTAGATGATTTCGAGAATGTCCTGGGGTCCGGCGCCTTCGGGGAGTGTTTCGTAGAGCTCCTTGACGTTGTTGAGGCGCTCGTTGATGGCGGTGATGAGGATGTCTTCTTTGCCGGTGAAGTGCGAGTAAATGGATCCGGAGGACAGCCCGGAGGCTTTGATGATGTCGCTCATGGAGGTGTTGGTGTAGCCCTTTTCGAGGAAGCAGCTAACGGCGGCTTCGATGATTTGGGCTCGGCGTGCGGCTTTGGTGGCGTCTGTTAGTCGGGGCATGGTTCCAGTTTAGGGAGTGGGCGCAAAACTTACAAACACAATGGAAGTTCTTTTTGTGACTTTATAAACAAGGAACGCCGCCCCGCAACGGTGGAGGCATAAGCTCCGCGGGTTGGGCCGCCGGTACAGCGTAGCCGGTACAACGTAGCCAGCACAATATAGCCGGTGCAACGTAAGAAGGGTGTGTGCCGTGTTCACTGAACACGGCACACACCCTTTCGGTATACCGACTGTTATGCGCTGTTACTGGTTGTCGAGAACGTACTGCTTGAACTGCTCGTCCCGGCGTTTGAATTCTTTGAGCTCATTCTCCAGGGCTGCCTGGTTCTTGGCGACGAGCGGCTTCTGGTACTGTGCCTCCAGGTCGTAGAGTTTCTGCGAACGGCCTACATCCTGATTGCACTGTGCCTGGATGACGGCGATTCGAATTTCCTCTTCTGAGGGGGTGGTGCTCTGAGGAATGTTCTTTTCTTCCTTGACGGTCATCTCACTATCGGGGGTGAGGCCCTTGTCCTTGACGCATCGCTTCCATTCGTCGTCGAGGGATTTTTTGAGCTGTCGATCCCCAGCGGCGTTTCGGGCATCGGTTTCCAAACGCCTATACGTGGCGGAGCCGAATGGTGACTCTCCAATTTGCTTCATCTCATTGTGGGCGCGCTGATAGCATTCGGTGCTGACATCCTTCCCAGGGTCGGATGAGGGCGCAGGGGAGGACAGATCCAGCGTATTCGAGTCTTCGCTCTTGTGGAGGCCGTATTTTTGGGCGTACTCAACGTTCCAGATTCCGTAGGTCCTGCCGAAGTTCCTGCCGGCCCCCTCGGTGCGGACAAACATCTCGTAGTGCTGCCCGTGTTCGGCAAAACACTTTTTGCGTGCCAGCTCAAGGGCTTTGGTAAAGTATTCGTCCTTACCGGTGGTGTCGTATGCATCCAGGGGTAGGATCACCTGGTCATTTTCTACGTCGAAAATAGCGCGGGCGCTTTCGTCCTTCTCCAACGTAGGACCGAAAGAGCACGAGGAGAGCGTGAGGCCCAGCAGGATTGCGGCGGCAGCTCGTGCAAAGTTACGCCTTGCGCCGGTAGATGCTGCACGACCGGTAGGCGCTGCACTGCCGATAGAGCTTGTGCGGTGGTTAGACATGGTGTGTCTCCAATCTGTTACAGGGAGCCCGTGGCGTCGCGGCCACACCCCCCCCGTAGACCACGCGAACTAGGTGGCCTTGAGAACACTTCTTGAGAAGGTGACTTAACAATACCCCTAGTGGAGGCTAGTTCGTGCTCAATAGGCTGGTGCGTGCAGTAGAAAATTTTCTGCCGCATGGTGGGTTTGCGCGGGTCACGGCTCAGCCCCGGCAAAAATACGGCGGAATCACTGCTGAATCACGGCGAAAACAGCGCAAAAACAGCGCAAGCACAGGACGGGTAGGCGGCCGCACCTGATTTGGTGCCCCGCCCGCCTCGCGCCACAATGAACACATGACCGCAGAAGACACCACCACCCTGACCAGCGCCAGGCTCGACCTCTGGCTCTGGTCGGTGCGCATCTTTAAGACCCGCTCCCTCGCCGCCGACGAATGCAAAGGCGGCCACGTGCGCGTCAACGACGCCCCCGCCAAACCCTCCCAAAAACTCAAAAAAGGTGACATCGTCAAGGTCCGCTACCCCGGCTGGGAACGCGTCTTCAAAGTTGAAAAGCTCCTCGTCAAACGCGTAGGCTCACCCATCGCCGTCACCTGCTACGAAGACCTCTCCGGCCCGCGCCCCGCCTACCTCTCCATGCCGCCGGTCGCCAAACGTGAACGAGGCAGCGGCCGCCCCACCAAGAAGGAACGCCGCGCCCTTGACGAACTGCGCGGCCGAGGCGCCTAACCGCCTAAAGCGCATCTCACGGAGTGCACCCCGCCCCGCGCGCAGGCACCCGCCGCGGCGGTGGGGAGTAGCCTAGAGGGATGAGCACACAGAAGCACCAGAATACTGAACCCGGTCAGAACGCAGTGAACGCCGCCGAGCCTTCGCTGAACCGGCGCATCCTCGCCCTCGCCGTACCCGCCTTCGGCGCGCTCATCGCCGAACCCATCTTCGTGCTCACCGACTCCGCCCTCATCGGCCAGCTCGGCAAGGCAGAACTTGCGGGCATGAGCATCGCCGCCACGCTCGTCACCACGGTCGTGGGCCTCATGAACTTCCTCGCCTACTCCGTTACGCCCGCCGTGGCGCGTGCATTCGGTGAGAAGAACCTGCGCCGCGCCTGGCAGATCGGCGTGGACGGCGTGTGGGTCGCCTTCGGCCTCGGCATGCTCCTCATGATCGCCGGATACGCCTTCGCAGACCCGTTGCTGCGCGGCCTCGGCGCGACCGACGAAACCATGAGCTACGCCCTCGACTACCTGCACCACTCGCTCTGGGGCATCCCGCCGATGATGATTATCCTCGCGCAGGTCGGCACGCTCCGCGGGCTGCAAGACACCGTCACCCCGCTCAAAGTCGCCACGGTCGGCACGCTCGTCAACATTGTGCTGAACTGGCTGCTCATCTACCCGGTCGGCTGGGGCGTTGCCGGTTCGGCGACCGGCACCTCCCTCACCCAGTGGGGCATGGCTGCCGCGCTCGGCGTGGTCATGATGCGTGGCACCCGCGAGCACGCCGTGCGCTGGGCACCCGATGCTGCCGGCATGCGTTCGGTGCTCTCGCTCGGCTCCTGGCTCATGCTGCGCACCCTGTCCATGCGCATTGCCTCCCTGCTGACCGTGTTCGTCGTGGCGCGATTCGGCACCGAACACACCGCCGCCTACCAGCTCGGCATGGGCGTGTTTAACCTCTTCCTCTACGCCCTGGACTCCCTCGCCATCGCCGCGCAGGCGCTACTCGGCAAGGAACTCGGCGAACGCGACCTGGCTGTAGAATCCGAGCGCGTGAAAGTGCGCCAGCTGAAAAACCGGCTGCTGCGCATGAGCCTCATCTACGGCGTGATTACCGGCATGATCTGCCCGCTCATCGGCTTCTTCGGTTCCTGGCTATTCACTAAGGATGCGCAGGTGGCGTTCCTCTTCACCATCGCCACCGTCATCATTGCGCTCGGCCAGCCCATCGCCGCGTACGTGTTCACCCTGGATGGTATCCTCATGGGCGCGCAGGACGTGAAATACCTGGCAATCGGCTGCTTCATCATGCTCGTCATGTACGTGCCCGTCATGCTCGGGCTGCACTGGGCGGTCGGCAACGGCACCATGGATGCGCTGACCGGGTATTGCGGCTTGTGGGCGGCGTATATTCTGTACTTCCAAGGAATCCGCGCGGTCATTTTCGGTCGCCGCGCCTCCTCGGATGTGTGGATGAAAGCCGGTGCCTAAACCCCTCCCTAAACCCCTCGAGACTGATTGCTTCGCGCATACGTGCTCTGGGCGTAATGGCTCACAATTAGACCGCCCGCACCCTCCGCGGGTGTAGCATGACAGGGTATTGAAACCCTCATGCAAAGGATGAAACCGTGACCGTAACCCGCGAAGAAGCCCTCGAAATTTTCGCCCGCCGCCGCGCAACCCGCGCCTACGACCTCGACCGCCGCATCAGCGACGAAGACTTCGCCGCAATCCTCGAATTTGCGCGCCTGTCGCCCAGCTCCGTCGGCACCGAGCCGTGGAAGTTCCTGGTCATCCAGGACCCCGAACTGCGCGAAAAGCTCAAGCCGATCGCCTGGGGCATGGCGGGCGCCCTCGACGACGCAAGCCACCTGGTTGTTCTGCTGGCGAAGAAGGGTCTGCGCTACGACACCCCGTGGATGCGCCGCACCCTCGAAAGCCGCAATCTCACCGAGGAGCAGATGGAGGCCGCACTCGAACGCTACGGTAACTTCCAGAAGAACGACATGAAGGTCCTGGAAAGCGACCGCGCGCTCTTCGACTGGGCATCCAAGCAGACCTACATCGCCCTGGGTAACATGATGACCGGCGCCGCAATGCTCGGCATCGACTCCTGCCCCATTGAGGGTATGAACTACGACGCAGTGAACGAGCTGCTCGCCTCCGCTGGCCTGTTCGACCCGGAGGAGTACGGCGTATCCGTGGCTGTGACCTTCGGTTACCGTGCCCACGAAATCGCGCCGAAGAGCCGCCGTTCCATCGAGGACCTGGTGACCTGGGCGTAAGGTTCTGCCGGGCTGTTGAGCTAGGCTTTTGAGCTCGGTATTTGAGCTGGGTGCTCAAGCTAGGCGTTCAAGCCGCCGCCCGTGAAAACTAAATATAAAGAAATGCACCGCCTTTACACGGGCGGTGCATTTCTTTATATCTTTTACCGCGTGAAATGCACGGCAAGATATGTTTTTGAATTTTTCGTTTGAAATCGCACGGAGCAATTCATTCTAGCAATTCATTCTGTATAACGGCAGAGCGCTACTTCCTAAACGCCGTCAGACGCAGGGAGTTCAGCACCACGAACACCGAGCTGAACGCCATTGCCGCACCCGCAATCATCGGGTTCAGCAGGCCCGCCACGGCGACCGGAACAGCCACCGAATTGTAGGCGAACGCCCAGAACAGGTTCGACTTGATGGTGCGCAGCGTAGCCCGGGAGAGGCGCAGCGCCGTGACCACCGAGGCAATATCCGAGCGGGTCAGCACAATATCAGCAGCCTCCGCGGCAACGTCCGTGCCCGAACCCATCGCAATGCCCAGCTCCGCAAGAGCCAGCGCCGGGGCGTCATTCACGCCGTCGCCGACCATCGCCACGCGGTGACCGGCAGCCTGCAACTGCTCAATCACCTGCGACTTACCCTCCGGGGTCACGCCGGCGTACACGTTCTCAGCCGAAATACCGACCTGCGAGGCGATCGCCTGCGCAACCTGCGGGGCGTCACCGGTGAGCAGAATCGGCTCCATGCCGAGCTCACGCAGCTGCGCCATGGTCTCTGCCGCCTCCGGCTTGGGGGTGTCGGCAACCGAAATCATGCCGACCGGCTGTAGAGCGGAGGTGCTGCTCGGGGCCTCATCAAGGGCCTCGCCGCGGGCGACAACCACCGTCGTCAGACCCGCCCGGCGAGCCTGGTCCAGCAGAGCCAACTGAGCCTCGCTCAGCTGCGCACCCGCCGCCTGCAGGTACTCGGGAGTACCCACCACAACCAGCCGGGAGGCGCCGCTCTCGGCACCGTCACCCGCGCCGCTCAGCACGCCGCGCACGCCTCCGGGAACACCCTCGAAGTCGCTCACGTTCGGCGCCGAAGCGCCCTCGGCCAGCACGCCCTGTTCGCGGGCGAAACCGGCAATTGCGCGGGCAATCGGGTGCTCGCTCAGCGCCTCCACGGCGGCGGCATCACGCAGAACAGACAGGGAACGTTCATTCTTGGAACCGGAAGAATCCGGCGAAATACCGGACAAGTCACCCGCCGACTCATAGTCGTCAAACGTGCCGTAGAACGCCACAGACATCTCGCCAGTCGTCACCGTACCGGTCTTATCCAGCACCACGCGATCAACCGTGCTCGTCGCCTCCAGCACCTGCGCATTACGAATCAAAATGCCCAACTGCCAGCCGCGGCCCGTGCCCGCCAGCAGAGCCGTCGGGGTCGCCAAACCCAGGGCGCACGGGCAGGCCACCACCAGCACCGACACCGCCGCATTAAACGCCGCAGCACCGTCACCAGTCACCAGCCACCAACCAACCAGGGTCAGTGCCGAAATCACCAAAATCACCGGCACAAACACCGCAGAAACACGGTCCGCCAGCCGAGCAATAGGAGCCTTCGTCTCCTGCGCGCTCGCCACCAGCTCACCCATCTTCGCCAAAGTCGTCTCAGCACCCACGCGGGTCGCGCGTACCGTCAACGAACCAGACGTATTGACCGTGGCGCCCGTGACCGCATCACCCGGATGCACCTCCACCGGCACAGACTCACCCGTCAACAGGGACGCATCCACTGCCGACGAACCCTCAACCACCACGCCATCCGTGGCGATCTTCTCGCCCGGACGCACCAAGAACAGGTCATCCGGCATGAGGTCCTCCACCGGAACCTGCACCTGCTTCGTCACGCCCTGCTTATCGGTGCGCAGCAGAGTCGCCTCTTTCGCGCCCATGCTCAGCAGGGTGCGCAGCGCCTCCGAAGAACGGTTGCGAGTGCGGTGCTCAATCGCGCGGCCAATCAGCAAGAACAGCGTCACCATGGACGCCGAATCAAAATACAGCGGCGCATGGTTGCCGGTAAACATCGACCAGAAACTACCGCCCGCATGATGCACATGCGCCGTCAACGCCGGGTTCATGAGTAGCTGCGCCAGCGAATAGAAATACGCCACGACCACGCCAAGAGACACCAGCGTATCCATCGTGGACGAGCCATGACGCGCATTAATAAGCGCCGCTCGGTGGAACGGCGCAGCACACCAAAACGCAACCGGTGCCGTCAGAACCGCCACAACCCAACCCCAATTCGGGAACTGGAACGACGGGAACATGGAAATCAGGAAAATGGGCACACCCAGAATCGTCGCGTAGATAATGCGGTCGGTGAATCCGCCGGTCATGCTCGGGGTGGTGTGCTGACCGCCGCCGTCGGATGCGCTCGCATCAGTCGCGGCGCCCACGCGCGGGCCGTTTTTGAGGTGCGCCTTGTAGCCGGCGTTGTTGATGGTCTCAACAATCTGCTCGTCGCTCACGCCCTCGGGTACGATGACGCGCGCGGACTCCAGCGGCAGGTTCACCGCCGGGTCAACACCGGGGATTTTGCGGAGCTTACGCTCCACGCGGCCCACGCAGGATGCACAGGTCATGCCCTGAATGTCCACGTGGATAATTCGGGTTGACTCCGTTGATTTTGCGGTCGTTCCGGCAGGATTAAAAAGAGAGCGCTCACTCTGTGATGAGGGCTTCTGGAGTGTCGTTGAAGGCTGTGTAGAAGACACAATACTTCCTCAAAAATAAAAACGGGGGGGGTAGAAAAAGGTACACCAAGCCGGGGGAGGGGCCCCGAAGGACCCCGCCCGGGCGGTGTTTGGCGCAATGTTTAGGGTGCGGCGTCGAGAGCGCGCGAGGGGAAAATCAACGCGGCTTAGTGGTCGCCGGGTAGCCCATCCGGGCGGGTCGTGTGCGGGCGAACACCGGTCACCTTCGCGCCACGATCAGACACACCGTAGGCACGTTTCACGGCAGCCCGCGGGAACGGCGAAGCGTTCGCCTTCTCACGCGCCTTCACGCCCTGCTCGTGCTCGGCGGAACGCTTATTCGCGCTCGTGCCGCTACGTCGCGCGGCGCCGGGCGCATCCTCACGCGCCGTATATTCGGGGCTCTGCTTGACCCAGGAATCGACCAGGGCGGGGTCCAGGCTCATCTGCCGGGCGACGCGGGCAATCGCGTCGCGCAGGTGCATGTTATCGACGCCGACGAGGGTGCGAACCGCGCCGACGACCATTGCGATGTAGTTAGCCGGGTATGCCATGGTGACTCCTGGGTGTGGGTTGCTATGTCTAGCGTACCGGTTTGAGTTGTCCCGGGGCTGTTGTGTGGCGGTCGATTAGACGGCGGGGGTGAAGCCAGCCTCCACGATAGCGTCTGCGACGGCCTGGGTGTCGAGGGTGCCCTCGTGCTCAATGGTCACGGTGGAGACGCCGTCCTTGACGACGTCCACGGTCACGCCGGTCACGCCGGGAACTTCGCTGACCTCTTCGCTGACGCTCATAGCGCAGTGGTTGCAGGTCAGGCCGGTTGCCTTAACGGTGGTGGTGCTCATGATGATTTCCTTTCGGTAATGGGTTGAAAACTTGGGGCTGCCCGGTGTTTGGGGCTGCGCGTTTAGCTACGCATGAGGCGGGAGATCGCGGCGGTTGCCTCTTTGACCTTGGCCTCTGCGATGGTCGGGTCGCCGGTGCGTTCGGATTCGACGGCGGCGCCGGTCACGCAATGGCCGATATGCTCTTCGAGCAGGTTCAGGGAGACAGCGTGGAGCGCCTTGGAGACCGCGGCAACCTGGGTGAGGATGTCGATGCAGTACTTATCTTCGTCGACCATGCGGGCGATGCCGCGGACCTGCCCTTCGATGCGGCGCAGGCGCTTGAGGTGCGCCTCTTTGTTGGAAGCGTAACCGTGCTGGGTTTCGGGCGCCTCGCCGCCGCAGCATGCGCTGGTGTGCGCCTCGGTGGGCTCCTCAGTGGGGGCGCCGGATGCGGTGCTGACCTGGTCGGATGTGCTGTGGCAGCACTGGTTGCTAGTGGTTTCCATGACTCCAGTCTATACCCTAGGGGGGTATACCGCAAGGGGGTGTTACGGGTTATTACGAGGTATGGGTTTTCATGCCGAGGCTTTTTACGCCGAGAAGCCACATGTCTTTCGAAAAGCCACCATTATTGTGGCTTCTCGAAACACATGTGGCTTTTCGATATGAAGGAGCTGTACCTCCCCGCAGAATTTGTGCCATGGTTTAGTGTCTTCAGCCATGGTTTTTAACTACGACCAAAGACACTAACCTATGGCACAAATCCGTAGCTCATCACCGAATCTGCGTCTGAGCCAGGTAGGCGGGCGGGACCCGGTGATGGTTTAGTGTTTTCGGTAATGAGTTAGTGACTTTGGGCTGGGGTTTTAACCATTACCAAAGACGCTAAGTCATGACTGAAATCGCTACATCATGACCGAATTTTCACCCGCGTGGAGGCGCCTCCTCAGCAGATTTTTCGGCATACCAAAACAGGCGGCCCCGGATGCACACGCATCTGGGGCCGCCTGCTGCGGTTATCTATATATTGGGTCAGAACTGGTTTACATGTCGGGCCAGTCACGGTGCAGCGAGTATTCCGTGTCCCCGTCACCACTATCGTTCAGGTGCCAACGCTGGCCGGTACGAATATCAGCCTTACGCAGGCGCGGGTTCGGATTATCCTTCTTACCCATCGTCGGATCGTTCTTACAACCCCACCTGGTGTCGTCGTAGCTGCAGTCACCTGCCACGCGGCCCACATCAACCCACCACACACGCACCAGCAAAGGATCACTGGTCGCCTGCGGGGTCACCATCATCATCTGCCACGGGCCACCGTCCACGCGGAAACGAGCTGTGTAGTGCACGGTCGCATACGCGTGGAAGTTACCAGACCGCTGGTAGGCGTAACTGGTATCCGTCTGCCTCGGACGCTCACGAGGGTAGGTGGTGACCGGTTTGCCCGCGGTGTAGTTGGTGGCGGTATCTCCGTTGCCGTACTCGATGACATAGGAGGAGGGCATGAGCTCAATTTCGACGTGTCCGGCGAGCATGTCTGCTTCGAGGCGGTAAGGGCCGCCATCGTCAACGTAGAAGTTGATCTGATCGCCCTTGTACACGTTGGGGTCGCCTTCTGCGCGGCCAGTGCCTGCGGGGTTGTTGTAGGACTGGTGCAGGGTCGGCTTACCGGGCTCTAGGGATTCTGCTGCATGGCGGATTTCCTCCATGACTTCTTCGTAGGTCGGGCCGGTAGGACCTGGGCTGTCGGCACTGGTGAGGGTGCGGGTATCGTTGGGAATGCAACCAGCAGAGGAAGGGCTTCGGGGACTTCCGTGGTCTATAGGAATTCCGTTTTCGTCTACGGTCATGTTTGTGAATTTAAATGTTCCTGTTCTTCCACCTTTGGATGTGCATGACATAATATTGTGATCTTCGTTGGCGTATGTAACTTTTACTCCGTTTCCGTGGCTCACAGTCGAGTAAGTGTATTGAAAATCATTATATGAGGAATTTGAAGTACTTTTATTTCCTTCATTTGTTTTTTGTTTGGTTTTTGATTTGCTGACAGTTACCTGACATACTTTAGCGGTGTTGGAGCCTTTTGTGGAACAATCATTTGTAATAGATGTTGCAGGAGGGGTAATAATGGATATTGCAAGGAGTGATAATAATGCAATACTGGTATTTGATTTAAATTTCATTTCTAATCATCTACCTGTTCAAAATCGATAATCTTCCAGCCCTCAGAGGTGTACTTAAACGAGAACTTCCACGTATCGTCATCCTTTGTGTCATTCTCGTAAGACTTCCAATCGCCGTTAGGTTCAACGTACATAACGTAGCCCCACTCCCGGTACGCCTTCCAGAAGTAAGCCTCCCCCTCACTCCAAGGGTTCCCGTCAGCAATATAGTGATCAAGCCCCGCGATAACCCAGCCGCCTCGCTTGTAGAGGGCTTCAAGACCTTCGTAGGAATCTAGTAGTTCAGTGAAGCTACTGTCAATGAATTTGCGTGCTTGGCTGTAGTCTCCGGTCTGGGTGCCGTAGTTGTTCCATTCAATCCACGCGTTGAGTGTTTTGCGTAGACCTTCATTGGACTTTTCTCGGTATCCGTCCTCAGGTGGTGCAGGTTTCGGAACGTTCTGCGCCGGACCGTTAGGGTCAGCTCCGCGGTACTCACCGTCGGGTGCCTTTGAGCCGCCCGAGTAGCCTCGGACAGCAGACGGGGTCGCGCTCGCTGAAGGTGACCCAGACGCCGCAGCAGAAGCCGAGGTCGTTTCAGTCGGGGCAGCAGATGCAGTGGCTGCCGCCTCGTTATTTGCCTGCTGGCCACACGCCGCAAGCAAGGCCCCAAGGCCCACAAGTGCGCCGCTACCCAGCAGGGTACGGCGATTGAAAATGGTCGAATCCATAGAAGATACGCTCCTATCATCGGTGATGGTGTGTCATTTAGTTACTAGTCGGGCGCTTTTTGCAGATCAGACTGACTGCCGGAAGGAAAACAGCCCCGTAGCGCACCCAACAGGCGCATCAATGCGCTATGGAGCACTACAGTTACCACCCTACCGCATGTTTGCCGTCGTTTGCACTCTTTTGGGTGTTATAGCGACTAAACATCACCATACGAACACCTCAATGCTTTATGCATCAAATATCTCTGCGCCCGCGGAGGTGCTGCCTCAGCAGAATTTGTGCCATGGTTTAGCGTCTTCGACCATGGCTTTTAACTACGACCAAAGACACTAACCTATGGCACAATTTTTCGGCACTGCACGGTAAAGCGGGCGGCCCCGAACACATCCGTATCCGGGGCCGCCTGCTGCGGTTATTTACGACCTACGAGGCAATCTTTGCGATCTGGAACATGGACGCCGGCATCGGTCGGTCCAACGACCAGCGAATATGCATCGGCTTGGAGCCCTCGTGAGAAATGTATTTCACGGTGCCCAGGCACATGTAGGGTTCGGGGCCGAGCTTATTTTCCCTGTGTTGGCGGGCGAAGAGCACGATGCGTCGGCCTCGCTCCTCGTGGTGCTGGAAGAGCTGACCCGTCGGGCTTTCGGGGGATGTCGCGCTCTGAGAGTCCCACGCGAACTCGTCAGTGCTGATGGCGTAGTCCTTGTACATGGTGGCCGGGGAGAAGTGCTTCTCAGATTTCTCCAGCGTCACCAGTAGCGCGGTGGTGTTTGTCGGGTCGAAGGGCACAACACCGTTGACCACGCCGCCGGGTACCTTGAAGTTCTCCTCCTGGCCGCCCAGTCCGGCGAATAGTTCTTCGCGGGAGTAGAGGGCGTGAGTGCGCAGGGGGACGCCTTCGCCCTCAAAGAGCGGCAGGGTGGAGGTGGTATCCGTGCCGGCGTTGAAGTTCCAGACGCTCTCCATTTCCTGTAGCATGCCGCGGTTCTTACGCAGAGTTGCCAGGCCCTCGTCGAGGGTGAACTTCTTGGTAGAACCGTCCCACTTGGCCTTCGGCCAGATGGAGAACAGTAGCATCCATGCGTGGCGGCGCTGTTCATCGGTCATGCCCTGCTCCAGGATGTCCGTGTTCAGCAGCTCCAGGTAGGCGTTGATGCGGAACGTGTCGTGTACGTGCGTGAGTGCCTTGACGCGCTTATTCGTCTCGACGGCCACGTTGTCATGGAAGGGAACCACCAGGTCGGGGTACAGTCCACTCGCGGCCTGGAGGCTGGTCCAGGTCGTTGCGACGGGCTTAGTGACACCGGGCAGGGGCACCTTGCTGCTACGACCGTAAATCTGCGGCAGTCCCAATCCGTAGTGGTTGATGAAGTTAATGACGGTCGGGCGAATATCTGGTTCCGTGGAGTTTCGGCGCATATCTTCCAGGTAGCTCTTTGCGGTGTCGATGAGGGCGTTCTGGTTCATGCGCAGGGACTCGCGAATCTTCTGGATGACCTGCTTCTGAGTCATCTCGTCCAGGTGGAAGTGGCAGCCAGCCGGCAGCTCGGGGCTCTTAATGTCCTGCTCGGTCAGGGTGCCCTGCCGTACAAAGGCGCGGTACTTGTGGTGAACCATGAAGTTCTTATTCTGGTGTCCCACAAAGTCGAGGACCGTCAGAACAGACTTCAACGGTGCACGGCGCAGACCGCGGCCCAGCTGCTGCAGGAAGAGGGTGAGCGACTGGGTGGGGCGCAGCATCAGGAGGGTGTCGACGCTCGGAATGTCGACGCCCTCGTTGAACAGGTCCACGGTGAAGATCGTGGTCAGCTCGTGCGCTTCGTCTGCAAGGTTTTTCATGACCTCGGCGCGGCGCTCGGCGGAATCTGTGCCCACCAAGAAGTCAGCGGGAATACCGATCTCGTTGAACTTCTGCGCCATGTATTCGGCGTGCTTCACGCTTACGCAGAACCCGAGGGCCTTCATGCGCAGGGGGTTGTCGACCTTCTCGCGTAGCTCCTCCACGATGATGCGCAGGCGGCGTTCAGCCTCGTCCTTGGTGTACAGGTTCTCCAGGGCGTTTTCGTCGTACTGACCACCCCGAACGTTGATGCGGCGCAGGTCGGTGCCGTCGGCAATACCGAAGTACTGGAAAGGTACGAGGAGGTGGTCTTCGAGCGCGTCCCACAGGCGGATGGAGGTTGCCACGTAGCCGTCAAAGTACTTGTCGGCGATGTTCACCCCGTCTTCTCGCTCGGGGGTTGCAGTCAGGCCGATAAATTCGCGGGGCTCAAAATAGTTGAAAACTTTGTCCCAGCTGGCAGCCTTAATGTGGTGACATTCGTCCATGATGATGACGTCGAAATAGTCCGGTGCATAATTTTCGAGGGCGACACCTGACAACGTTTGAATGGTCGCAAAAACAGCCTCATTATATTCAGGCTTTTTGCTGCCGGTCAGGAGCTCACCGAAATTACCTTTTAGCATGACGTCGCCGAAAGTGCGGCGCGCCTGGTCAAGGATTTCTTTGCGGTGCGCAATAAAAAGCAGCTTCAGCTTTTTGCCGGACTGCTCGCAGAGGCGCCTGTAATCGAGAGCCGAGAACACGGTTTTGCCGGTGCCGGTTGCGGCCACGGCGAGGTTGCGGTGACGACCCTTAGAACGAGCGTTCTGCATTTCTTCAAGCATGCGCACCTGATGCGGGAACGGGTGCACATCCAGCAGGGACGAGTCGATATCGTACTCCAGGCCCTTGCTTTTACGGCCGGTAATATCCGCCTTGGCCAGGGCAGTGTCGAGCTCCTGTTTATCCTTGTCAGAGGCGGTGTAAAGAGTGAAATCGCCGCTCTTCCAGTAGCTTTCAAACAGGCCCTCAAACTGGCGAATCAGGCCGGGCGTAATCGGGTTGGAGATGCGAACATTCCACTCCAGGCCGTCAGTGAGCGCGGCACTGGACAGGTTCGAGCTGCCCACATAGCCGGTGGACATGCCGGTATTGCGGTGGAACATCCAAGCCTTCGCGTGCAGGCGGGTGCTGTCGCCCTGGTAACTGATTTTTACCTCGGCACCGTACTCTTCAACGAGGCGGTCGATAGCCTTGCGGTCAGTTACGCCCATGTAAGTGGTGGTAATAATGCGGAAAGGAATACCACGATTTTTAATAGCTTTAAGCTGCTCACTCAAACTATTAACGCCGGACATTTTAAGAAATGAGCAGAGCAAATCTACACGGTCTGCACTTTCTAATTCTTTCTGAATTTCAGTATTGAGATTCAGGTCTTTAGAAGTATTCGTCATCAGAGCAACGTCGCTCAGAGGAATATCGGGGCGCGTAGTTTTTGCGTCAGTGAGGGTGAGCTCGCGCATCTGAATTACGTTGCTGCCGTCATCGGTCAGCAACGAGTCGTTCTGCTCTTCGGCGTCCTGCGGTAGGAGCTCCATCATGCGGTTGACGAGTTCCACCTGGTGTGCGGGGGTTTTGAGGCTTTCGAGGGCGGGGGCCAGCTGGGTGGCGAAGAACTGGGTGAGCAGTTCGGGGATGTTGTAGTCGTCCTTTTCGAGGATTTCTTCCTGCCATTGCGCGCCTTCGGGGATGGCGCGGCCCATGAGCGATGTGCTCTTGAGGTGTTCGTAGAGCCCCAGGGGGAGAGTTTCGTCAGTTACGGTCATAGCAGCAGCCTAGCAGCCCGGGCGGTTTGTTGCTGCCTGGATGGTCACCGGCTCACGGGGTGGGGGTGGCGGGCGGCGGAATCCTGTAATTACAAAAATCCTGCCCCGCATTTTCCTCGAAAAGCCACATGTGTTTCGAGAAGCCACCAAACATGTTGCTTTTCGAAACACATGTGGCTTCTCGGCGCAGTAAAAGTAAAAGTCCATACAATAAACCGCCCCGTCCACCGCACCCACACGGGGGTGCAGCGGCCGGGGCGGCCTCATTCAGCGGTCAAAAACCGGCTTACAGGCTCTGTGCCTGAATTGCGGTGATCGCAACGGTGTTGATGATGTCCTCAACGGTGGTGCCGCGGGACAGGTCGTTCACGGGCTTACGCAGACCCTGCAGAACCGGGCCCACAGCGGCAGCACCCGAAGACTGCTGAACAGCCTTGTAGGTGTTGTTACCGGTGTTCAGGTCGGGGAAGATGAACACGGTAGCCTGACCAGCGACCTCGCTGCCAGGCAGCTTGGTCGACGCAATGGACATGTTCGAAGCAGCGTCGTACTGAATCGGGCCCTCAACCGCGAAGTCGGGGTTCGATGCGCGCACGAGCTCGGTTGCCTCACGCACAACGTCCACGTCTGCGCCAGCGCCGGAGGTGCCGGTCGAGTAGGACAGCATAGCAACCTTGGGGGTCACGCCGAACTGGCGTGCAGTCTCGGCGGATGCCTTCGCGATGTCGGCGAGCTGCTCTGCGTTGGGGTTCGGGTTCACTGCGCAGTCGCCGTAGACCAGAACGCGGTCTTCCATCAGCATGAGGAAGACGGAGGAGACGATCTTGGTGCCGGGGCGGGTCTTGATGAACTCGAGCGAGGGGCGGATGGTGTTCGCGGTGGTGTTCACTGCACCGGAAACCATGCCGTCGGCGATGCCCTTGTAGACGAGCATGGTGCCGAAGTACGATGGGTCGGTCATGCGCTCGCGAGCGGCCTCGATGGTGACGCCCTTGTGTGCACGCAGCTCAGCGTAGGTTGCTGCGAAGTCCTCGGTGTACTCGTTGTTCTCGATGTCGATGATGCGGATCGAGCTGGGCAGTTCGATACCCTCAGCCTGGCAGATCTCTGCAATCTTGGCGGGGTTGCCGAGCAGGATCAGGTCGCAGAAGTCGCGGCGTGCAATGATTTCGGCTGCACGCAGGATTCGCACGTCGTAACCCTCGGGCAGGACCACGGAGCGGCGGTTTGCGCGTGCGGTCTCGATGAGGTTGTGCAGGAAGCGCAGCGGGGTCATGGATGCGGGGCGCTCAATTTCGAGGCGTGCGAGCAGTTCGTCCTTGTTGACGTACTCGTCCCAGCCGCCCATTGCTGCTGCGAGCTTGCGCTGGTGGCCGCTTTCGAGGGTGCCGCGGACGCGGGAGACTGCGCGTGCAGACTTGAAGGTGTCCTTGGTGGTGGACAGCACGGGGAACGGTGCGTTGTCGATGAGGGAGCCGACTGCGGTGTTCTTGCCGGGCAGTGCGTCCAGGCCGCCGGTGAGCAGCACGCCGGAGGGTGCGGGGAAGGTCGGTGCCAGTGCGGATGCGAGGGTTGCTGCAACGATGTCTGCACGGTCGCCGGGGACGATGACGAAGTCGCCGTCGACGAACTGGTTGAGGAAGTTGGAGACGTTCATTGCTGCGACCTTGATGCCGTGGATGTCGCGGCCGAGGTCTTCTGCCTTGATGCCTTCGGTGTCGAGCTTGAGGGCTTCGGCAACTTCACCGACGGTGGGTGCGTTCAGTTCGGGGATTTCGGGCAGCACGTAGACGGGCAGGTTTGCGTCGCCGCGCTTGACGGAGTTCTCGATTTCGTCGCGCAGTTCGGGTTCTGCACGGCTGACGATGATTGCGAGCAGGTCTGCCTTGGAGGCGAGCAGTTCGGTGCGTGCCACGTCGACTGCGGTGACTGCTTCTTCGACGGTTGCTTCTTGTGCGCCGACGATTGCGACGACGGGCAGACCGAGGTCACGTGCGATCTGGACGTTCAGATCGAATTCGACTGAGAGCGCGTTGGCGGGCAGGTAGACGCCGTCGACGATTACGACGTCGCTGTTTGCTGCGACCTTTTCGTAGGCGGAGACTGCGCGTGCGGAGATTTCTTCGGTGTCGCCTTCTGCGATGAGTGCGAGTGCGTCGGTCATGGAGACTGCGCCGCCGACCTGCTCTTCGGTCAGGCCGAAGTGTTCACGGATGAGGCGTGCCATGGGGTCGTCGGCGATGGTTGCGCCGTCGAAGACGGGGCGGAAGAAGCCGACGCGGTCTGCGCGCTTGATGAGGGAGTCTGCTAGGCCCAGGGCTACGAGGGACTTGCCCGAGTTCTGGGACATAGCGGAGAGGTAAAGACCAGTGGTCATTGTTTTACTGTCCTTCTATGCGATGTTCGGCGCTGGGTCCCGCGGTTGCGCAGGGGTGTATATGCTCCTGTGCGCGGGTGCGTCGAGCTTATATGTCATCTTCTATCTTAAGGCGTTGTGGGGGTGGCGCCTAACAGGGTGTGCGGTGCGCTGCGTCATGTGGGGCGGATGCGCGGCTGTTGCGGGGTGGGGTGTGTGCCGCCTCCTGGTGTGGCGTGCTGTTTAGGGGTTGAGCTTAGGGGTTGAGGATGCGCGTGTATCGGACGCTGCGTCCGGGGGCCCAGACGCCGCGTGCTTGGAAGTACACGCCTTCGTTACGGTAGCCGAGGCGCTCGTAGAAGGAGACCGCTCGTTCGTTTTCAGCCATGACCCACAGGTAGGAGTTTTCGCCCGGGTAGATGACGGAGTCGTAGAGCGCCTGTCCGAGCCCGGTGCCGTGCGTGTGGTCGAGGGTGTACAGATGCGTGAGTTTGCGGGTGCCTGCGGGCAGTTCAGGGAGGGTATCGGCGCGTTCGAGTTCCCAGGAGGAGGGCTCGCACAGGGAGAGCGCCAGGCCGACCGGCTTCTCCCAGTCAATCTGGGTGCCCACGGCGCAGGAGAGCCCGCCGTCGGGGGTCCAGCCGGGCACCTCGTAGGCGAAGAAGCCGCGCACGGTGGGGGAGGCGAGGTGGCGGTGGAAGTCTTCGAGGTATTCGTTGCGTTCGGCGCGGTGGCGGGCGGTGAAGCTTTCTCCGAGCGTGTCGAAGTAGATCGGGTCGTAGGTTTGCTCCATGCAGTCCAGCTGCAGGTTGACGTATTTTTCGGCGTCGGTCGGTTCAATCGGTGCGAGCGCGTAGCGGCCCTGACATACAAATCCCATGGGTTCTAGTCTACTCAGCTAGCCCCTGTGGAGGCGGTTTCCCGCGGGTGCGTACGCTAGGGGCGTGCAGGCGGTGGCTAGGGGGGCGGCTAGGGGGTAGTGGCTATTGGGCGGTGCCTAGTGGGCGGCGCTGTTGCTTTGAGTCGTGTCGGTTAGGCTAGTGGGTATGGCGAAAAAGAGCAGGGCACCGAAGAAATCCCAGAAGGCGCAGAAAACCCAGAAGAACCGCATCGACGATACCGAGAACACCCCCGTGCAGGGTGCCGCCGCT